>Ga0210059_1005046_pt1 | contig 21234 bp, 12 predicted proteins | sample Ectturendosymbi2_FD_188042 | JGI IMG/M metagenome (GOLD analysis project Ga0210059, IMG submission 188042) | Ecteinascidia turbinata endosymbiont from Florida, USA - Sample 2 (SPAdes) (version 2) | ecosystem: Host-associated > Tunicates > Ascidians > Unclassified | place: Key West, Florida...
AAGCTTATGAACCACTCTACAGCCACATTTAATAAGCTCTGAAACAAGTCATACGTTTTTCAAGAAAAAGCAAAAGTATGTGCAAATGTGTCAAAGAGCCCCTCAACAGCTTCAATACGTAGACAAAGAACAATTTAAAAACCAATTGACTTGAAACAATTTACAATGTGAAATTGATTTTCACGCAGAAGCAAATCCCCAGACAAAATGGAAAATTTAACTTGCTTTGACCAAATAAAGTTTCTATATCGCAAGTGTAAAATATAGGGGCTCCTTTTATGATGTAACTTGAACAAATGTAGGAGCCACGGGCCTCTTTTTTAAGACCATATATTGTACATATGAAATAACACACATTGGCCACTTTCTGAGATTATGCTTCCGGCCTCAAAATTCCAATATCCACCTCTGCGATCAATCATTCTTTCAATGAAACTTTCTTGTCTTTGCCGATATTTTTACGGTTAACGCTCATCATACGTAAACCGGACAAGGGTTCAGTCTCACACTAACAATGGATTTTTCAAACTTATGGAAGCCTTGCTACAGATTCACTCATACTTGTTTTCACACAGTACAAAGCTACATGGCTTACCGCTATCCCAGCAGTCACTGTCTCGCTGCATTATCTGCCAAGATGACTGCGCTGAGCAGTCTCATGCAGCCAAACGCCCATTACCGTAACTTGAAGTGAACCTTCGAAGATTTTTTCAGGGTTTTGTCAAGACCAACAGTAGAACAATCCGCTCTCAAGTTTCGCAACCCTGCTTCTGCAGGCAAAGGAACCGACTTGAGTGAACTGCAAGCTCATAACTGCATGATACCAGGACAGTGAAACTGTCTCTTGTGCAGTATGAGTGTCATACCGGTAAACAACAACAACAACAACAATTTTATTCTTTTTTTACCTCAACGCAAGTACACTTAACAATACAGACACAGTAAGGCCGGGAGGCGGCGTAAATAATCTGTCATTGCAAGAATTACACCAACTAATCGGAATTTAGCTGATGACTTTCGGTTTTCTAGAAATTTTTGGTTCTTAGTCCCAATTTCCAGGGAGGCAAATGCCCGTTTTGCCCCCCCCCATACGGACGCCCATGCATGTAACCGATGTTTGCAAACAGGGTCTGCCAGTGTGGTATTCATTTAATCCAGATGTTTATTGTTAGTTTGCCAAAGTTTGCGTCGCTCTTTGTTTCATATTTTTTGTGTTTGCGTCATTTTCACCTTATAATGTGTTTGTAAATAAACCGCGATTCAATCATTTTCGTAGCTATTCACCAGAGGGGAGAGACTAATCTGCATTGGCTTCATAGTTTTTTGTTGTTTGTAGCAAGTGGAAAGTGCGGTCGTTCTATCCTTTGATTTCATGATGATGATGATGTATTTTGTCCGCAGACACGAGGTCCATAGTACAAACACACACTTTCTTTAAAACGAATTTGATAAAAACGTATAGAACACAACGTTTTACAACGGTATTGGAGTCTGATCGACAGGATCACAGACACTTACTTTACAGAACGTTTTGCAGCGGCGTTGGAGGCCGAACCACAGGGTTACAGACACATTCTTAACACTATTGTTCGCTCATCTGTAACACTTGGTACAACATTACTGCAGAGTAAGACGCTAATTCCTAAACTGGTCAAGGCCAGGTAAAGTACGAATGCGTTGCTACGAGCAAACACTACAATGTCCGAGCAATCAGTCACAAAGTAAAATGCGGTTGCAGTGTTCAAAGAATAAGGACGATTATAAACAATCGGACTGCATCAAAGCACTCAACCATATGTTGTTAGACTTTCTGCACCTTTCGAGCAACACGTACAGTACTTATATTTTTGTGTTAATGCTTCAAATGTAGAAATGTTACATTGAACGTGATGAATACTAACACTCACTCTCCAGGGCAGGTTGCATAGAGTTCTTCATCCAAATTTGTAAGCCACCCGCAATCTTTGCATGCATAACTTTCTGAAATTACACCATGATTGTGATGCATACATGGGCGTAAAAAAGGAACGAAAAAGTATATTTTTAACTGCATTTGAACATCGGGAAAAGAGTCTCGCAGATTTTTGCTGAACAATATTGATATCGCAGTTGTCTCTGAATGTCTTTGTCATCTGAGAGCTCGCAGTATCCAGTACAACCCCCAGGTATTTGTAAGGGTTAACAGATTTTACGTTTTGACCATCCAACGTCAGTAATGAGGTGACTGTGGTTTTTGCACTCAGCCTTAAATGTCATACAAACAGTTTTGCTGCAGTTGAAAATAATTAATTCCATGCGATTCTGTATAAGCCTGACACACATCAAGTATACTTTGTAATCCTCGTACACTTGGGCAAAACACACATATATCGTCAGCAAACATCAAAATGATTGAGACTTCACCAATATAACACCCTGCTTTAATGTTGTTTAGTTCAGTGGATAAATCATCTAAATATACAGCAAACAAGTATGGACTCCACACTCCCCCTTGTCTAACCCCATTAGTTACATGAAACGGTTCAGAAAAATGCTTGCCCCATTTTATTTGCATCGTTTGTTCCTTGTACCAATGTTTTACACAAAACACATTGGCACCTTTCTTTGAATTAATTTCTCAAATGGTTTCATGTGTAATACTCGATCGAATGGTTTGGAGGAAGTTAAAAAACAGCATGCACTGATGGACCATTGGTTACGAAATATGATACAGTTTGCTTCAACAAAAATGTTGAATAATCAGCACCGATAGCTTCAAGGAGTTGATGGGGCCAGAATGATTGTCAAGGCAAAACAAGTTCTAGAAGTAGCCAAAGAGGTAAAGACCAGACAAAACGTTGCAGGTTTAGAAAAAAATGATATAAGCATCTTTGGCCTGTATTTCAGAAACATTGAACCTAATGCATTTGTTACGATATGTATTCAACATATTAGATCGCTTGCACGCTTTGCAATTTGCGGCAAGATAGAAATAAACGAAGGCGTTTTACTACAGGGCCACTGCAACTGCGCAGTGTTTTGAATGTCCCTCTACTTCCAGTGAGGTTCCCGCTCCTCGGAAAAATTTACTTGACGATGTTGCCGCATCAATTCCTGCATCCCAGAAGGTAGTCGTAGCACAGAGATTTATAACGACAAGCAACCGAACACCTGTATAACATCTCTTCTACACAGCAGCGTTTTTAACAGCCCCGTACGATTTAACGTAGCTTTTATAATTAAAAGCTGTCGAGCAATGTCACTGTCTGAAAGTACTGTAATTTCTGCGTGAATTTACTCTTTCTATTTGAAACAGTTTTCTTCAAAAGACCTTTATTTTACCTATGTTTACTCCAATACAGTACGTCTAATTTTACTTGTTTGAAGATATAAGATTCAAAGTGCAAATTCTTTCACCTGTCGTTAATTCCTTCACACCTTTAAAAACAAGCTCTGTTTTAGTTGAATACCAACGATTAATTAGATTTATTCGTGCTTATAGCACTTCTTTTTGCCCGAAGTGCGTGCGAGAACCGACTATCACTTGGAATAAATTGTTTTTATGATAAATTCGATTCAAATTATGACGTCTGTAGCACATTTTGGACCGGAACTGAATCAGACCAATAAATAACACTTAACGGATCAAAAGACAGAACCTATCTTAACTTGTATTTTTGTTTTCGAGCTAATGCCAGTTAATTGGTGTTTGTGTTCGGCGTTGGAGCTAGTAAAATGATTTCGAATTGCAGTTCAAAATGCACAACAAATTTTTAGAGAATTTAAACCCACTTCTACCGCGGACCTGCGATTTTTATAATGGTGAAACCTAATGAAGAAAATTTGTTTAGTAATTTGATTCCAGTATTTTCGGAGATTTTGAACCTTGACTTTGGGAGTCATGACCATCCACTGGTAACTTTCATATGCAAAGAAATCCTCGAGGTTGATTAGTGTTTTGGTGCCTCATCTACTGTTTTGTTGTTAATAGTCCAATCCAAAACTACAAGTCTTTTCTTCACTGCAAAATGTGAAGAAGTGAAATGTACAAAGTTTCGACGATATAAGGGCAGTGCGAGAATAACAATAAAATGCAATTAAGTGGCTAATTATTCAATTTTTCATAACAAATTGCAGCAAAGCGAGTTCTGAGTTTTCCGGAACTGCAAATGTACATACACGGACCTAATCGACGTTGTTAGTAAAACGATTAATTACTGTAAAAGCAAAAAGTGTAAAATATGCATTGCAACTGAATGAGATACGTTCATTCATTTCTTGGTCCTGCCGTAAAGAAACTATTCTAAAGATTTTTTCCAACTTCCAAAATCCTGCCAGTCTCACGATATTGCCTCCATTTTCCGATATACTTTCCCACTATCCAAGTAAACAAAGGTGCAGGTTGCAACTGTGACTTGCGCATAGCCCCGTTTAAAAACAAAGAAAATTACTCATGAATTGTAGTCAGGTCCGTAAACAGCTTGGGACACTATGAGGGGCAAAGATTTTTCTGATCGGGTTCCAAACTGTTTAAACTATGTGCAATAGTTTCAAACTATGTCCAACACATTTCTCCAGGGGGGGGGCGAAAAAATGTTTAGGGATGGCTTTGCCCCCGTAGTTACGGGCCTGATTGTAATAAAGCTAAACATCCTAGACATTTGCTGGTGAAAATGCAGCAGGGAACGACAAAGTTATCTACTGGAACTAGATCATAAAAACTGCTTTCCCAATTGCATTATGGTTTTTCTATAAGTTTAAGTATACATCGGAAGACTCATCTACATTATCTTTGATGACCACTCATAAAAAGAGGTTAGAAAATTTGTCATGGCTAAAAAGTGAAAACCTTTGATAAAAGTGTGCTTGTTTAGTAAACTTTGATAACAACTGGCTTTTTGTTTGCTTGAAATCTGCAAGATCCACCCAAGTAGGCGCCTGTAAAGTCCACCCACACACCAGGTGTGAGATTCCTGACTATGACCTGGTGAGATCTATGTGTTTCGTTGCATAAACACAAACACTTGCTCTTGATTTATATAAAGTGGGACAGGGTTTACATTTTCATGGAAAGATTGTACTTTCCTTTGAGCTCTAGATTGTAACGTGATGTGTAACGGAATACCGCGATAAAACTTGTGTGAGCAATGACGATTTTCTTATATTTAATCTGTATTGATCAGATGCCGGGATGGGTGCTACTCCTATATCTGATTTTTCCACAGGTGTTTTTTATTGCACGGAAACAGTGTGGTAAAAGCTGCAAGGTGGTCAAAAAAGCATAGTTCTGTGACAAATTTCACAGAAGCGCGGCCAGAATTGGGTCGAAGAGACCTCCCCCCCCGCAACGAACTTGCTAAGATTTTTCGCTGGTACTTGCAATTTCAACTGTTATAAAATAAACGGAAGAAACAGTTGGACTCAAGTAGCGACTAGTAATTCTGTCGTGTTCTCTCACTGAACAGCGTTTAACGTGACCTTTTGCGATTAGATACGAAAATATGCGACTAAAGCATAGGCGTAACCGGGGTGGCAAAGGGGCCACGCACCCCCCAAATTTTTAGAAAATATGGTCATTTTGTGCTTTGAGAGGCGTTTTTCCAAACAAAATAGTGTTATTCGCCTAAAAGTAAACATTTTGGCCCCCTAATTTTTTTGGCCCTCCCACATTTTTGGGCTGGCTACGCCACTGGGCTAAAGCATGCAACTTTATTAGCAAAGTGGACAACACGATTGTGGACAACACGACCCGAGGTGCAGCCTTCGACGACTGATAGCATATCCACGCAGCACTCTGGGACAAGACCGTCTGGATTTGACTCATGCGACGATTTAATTGTGACGTAGCAATAGATTCTGAGATGGCTATCCATGAGTTGCCCAAAAGGAAACACAGACTGAATTTTATCTTGTAATTGCGCTAGCAGGTATTTTGTAGAATCAAAATTTTTGCTATTGGCATCGTCTGATTTGTTTCTATGGATCCAGTTGCGGTACTGCACTTTTAGTTGACTTTGACTTTTTCGATAGGCATTATGCCACAATAGGCATAATCAGTGACATCATCGAGGACCGCCTTAAATGTTTTTTTGCTTTCCGATACTCTTAGTGTTCATTGAAAACTGTTTAGTTTACAACTGCTTCATATAATGATCACTGCTAAAGCAAAAATTTGCTTGTCAAAATCTATCAATGCTGACTGGAAGAAGATATTTAACGTTAAATTCTGTTGCAATACACCAGAATTTGAGCTGTGACATCGAAATGATCTTTGTGAAAAATAGCTAAAGAATGAACTCTGACGGCGTCAATTTATGGCTGCGCCACTGAAATGACACGTTGAAGATCATGGTGACTCCAAGGCCCAATATTCTAAGGTATGAGCAGGGACGGATTTAGGAAGCGCGGGGCCCGAGGCCATCTTAGTTTTGGGGGTCTCACACAGGTGTGACCTATTTGGCCATTTGTCTGAAAAGCGTGAAAGCATGCCACTCTTATGTGTAGTGCTCCCTCAAAAACCTATCTTTTGTTGTGCCGACTTTGGTTCTACAATTGCCTTAGATTTTCAACAGAAACTAAAGCCTTCCTACATTCTTCTAAAGAACAAATGGTATAGCGATCTTTTCTTGGAATTGATAGCTCTTTCGAGTAATTCAGAAGTTCTCTTCGTTAAATATCCGTGACGTCTAGTGTTTTTTGTAGGTTTGTTTTTCGGATGTATACATTTTCACGCGGGACCGTGTTGCCGCCCTCGAAAATATCGTCTAGCTGTCTATCTGATTACCTGTACGTAAACTCCTTTCTTTATAGTAATAGTAACCACATGTATTATAAACCAAACAAGCACAATCCATTCAGTGGACACAGAGCCTATTTATGCCGTTCCGAAGTTGTCATTTTCCAAGCAATACAAAATATAGCGTTTTAATCCTCTATGCCAGGGCTTCTCAAACTTTTTTTGTTCTGCGGCCCCATTTAAAAAAGATTTTTCTATGCGACTCTTTGATGGATAGCCTAGATCTTAATGATACGTGTAAACGTCTCATCACAAATCTCAAGATGTATATTTGTCAATGGCGAAATCATTTTTACAAAAAAACTATTCAGTTATTATTAAGATAAAATAATTACAAAAAACTATTCAGTTTAAAAGTTATCAAGCACAACTAATAGGATGGATGCACTTGATAATTTTTAGGCAGATCAGTCACTCATAGATTGATACAAGACAACGCAGGACGAAGGACATTCTTAACATTTTTCAAAAAGGATCGGTTTATGGACTTGATCATTATTATCAATTTTGAGAATACCGCTTCACACAAATATCTTGTGAAAAAGTCTAAGAGTTTATGAATTTCTAGATCAGAAATAACCGAGGATTCATTTCTTAATGTTCGTATCCAAAAATAACATTGGCTAAACTCTGTTTTGAAAATTCCAGTTGCAAGTGTTTGTCGTTTAATAACTCTGCAAACTCGTCCTGGGCATGGTAGGTATGTTCCCCTCTAAAGTTTCAGTTGTGTAGGGTTTGTGGATCCAACTTCTCCTGAATCAAGTCCAAAGTCCTTCTGAAACTGTGTATGAAGCTTTTAACTTTAGTTTGAAACTACGCGGTGTACTCTCAAAGCAGTTAGTCTAGTCTCTAGAGTAGACCTAGAGTTCTAAACAGAAGCATGCCTTCGTGTCGGAATGAATGCATTAAGGTCAGTATCGGTCAGTACGTTAAAACAGTCATAATGTAACAACGCATAACTTGTTGTACCTGTTCTTAGTATTATTTGATAGTTCACGCAGGCATCATGGTAAACAACTGACAGCATAAGATACGATATTGCCCCAAAAATGAAAATGCAGTGGAATAGATTCACTGCAGGCCTACTTTCAACTTTTTTGTAAACTATACAAAAATTGCTATTTCTGATTTGTTAAGCCAACTGATTTCTCAACCCCAAAATTACATTTCGCGACCCCATTGGGGGCCGCGACACACATTTTGAGAAGCCCTGCTCTGTGCTATAGACCGATGGTAAACAGCATGAAAACAAGTTTTGCACAGCAGCAAAGTATTGTCGCAACGCCCTCAGCTAACCATATGAAGTAAGGCCAATGTAGACACATTTTTCACAGAAAAGCTCAGGAAAAATTGTTCTAGCTTATTTAACTAACATAGAGCTTCAACAAACAATCCCTGTTTGCACGAAATCTAGTAAAAACAACCAAACGTAAGATCCAATACTGACAATATTGCTTTTCATCGGAGTTTTGCAGTGTCTGGCGGTCTTGCGTTTTTGCGATCTTTTTGTCAGTGGAAAATGGAACTTCAATTAAGTACCTTCTTTTCTTTTTCATTCCTTTTTTGTAACCACTTTCCTACAGACGGCCTGCATCTGTCTCACGCCCAATTTCACAATATTGTCGTGTTGTTGCTGTACTGATAAGAGTCTAGAGTAGAAATTTGCATTTCCGCCCGTTTCAAGGTAAATTGTGAAGTTATGCCTCTGCGCAGTTTCGCAAATTTTTGGTTAATATTGAGTCGTCATGGGAAAAAGTTGCGCGGGGCCTTCAAAAGCTCGGGGCTCCAGGCCATGGCCTATTTGGCCTATGCGTAAATCCGTCACTGGGTATGAGTAATCGCTATCTCAAGACGAGTTTTTACTAAATTTGTTGATTCAGCCCAATTTTGCTTTGTGTCAATGTCAATGCGTGCTAATCAAAAATTTGCAGTTCGAGGTAAGTGCATCAAGAGGTAGGGTGGAAAAGATTTGATTTCGTATTTTTGTATACAAGAAACTGAAATTATTCCATCGTTTTCAAAAATGTCATCGGTGGTATTCATGGATATGATATTTCTTCTTAAAAAATCCTATCTGTCAAGTTTTCCCACTGTCATATCATAATTAGCCGTTCAAAGAGATTTTTCCTTTTTTCCTGTGAATTTTATGATACCCTGTGCGTTCTTACAGCATAGTTGTAACAGAGGTCTTCCGTTGTCATTTAGGTTAGCATCATTGTGTTGTCCGATCACACCCTTCCATTCACCAGCGTCGTTTCCAACGTTTGCATTGAAGTCTCGAAACAGGATTGTGGATTCGTGTTTCAATTTACTGTAATCTTTCGCTGTTTCAATTTACTGGGGCGTGTTTTGGTGCAATTTGGGGGTATTTTAGTTTACATTTGCTCACTTGGCTTCTTTGTCGGATTTGCCAGCTTGTTTTTATTTTTAATTCACTTGCTTGTTTTTTCAATTTTCCTATAAAACGCATTTTGTGTTTTTTTCGGTTAAATTGCTTATTTTTGGCTTGTTTTTTCAGATTTACTTGCTTGTTTTTGCAAAACAACCAGTAATGGCTTCCATAGCCTATGTTCAAGGGCGTACGCAAGGAGTGGGGGGGGTTTGGGGTTAAAAACCCCCCCTTGAGCTTGATGTTTTACGAAAACTTTATTACCTGCGCAAAGGAGATCTTCGCATACCTTTTGCTTGTTAATTTGTCGACTTAATGCAAATACCATGGAATAAATTTGCATGCAAATTTCAAGGAACATTGTAAATGGTCCAAAAAGTAATAATTATGTTTTAGTGGGAATTCGGGCTATCGCCCGCGTCAAAAAGCACCTCACCACTTTTTGCAAACCCTCCATCCACTTCAAATGTTTAAGATTGTGCTCCGCGACAGTTGACTTTATCCGAAACAATTGTCTTTATTTTGTCTTCTAGGGCTGATCAGCGCAAGCGCTGACGGCATTGGCTACATTAGCTATTTCTGTAGCGTGATAAAACTGTTGCACGAGCTCAAAAACCGCTTTTTTAACATAGAAGCATTCAGGAATTTGATAATGTCTCAGCAGGGAAAAAGGAAAACTAAAAGTTTGCTGGACTTCTAAACATAATAAAAAATTGAAAGTTTTCTTGCGTACTTCATGTGCATTCTCAATTCTTGTGTAGTTTTGCTAGATTCCATCTTGCAAACCGGGGTGTGCGCCAGCCAGTCCAGCCCCACACTTTTTATGCTCGGCTGCTCGTATTCGACAAAACATCAACGCAGCCTCATTTTGCAGCTGCAAATTGCTCGGACGCAGTAATGAGCGTGTTTGCTACCCTGTTTTAATGTGCAGCCTGATATTTTTGCAGTTATGAACTGCTGTATCGTAGCGTTGCTTGTATTTTTCCCCGATATGCTAGCTTGGAGGGTTGATAGTTTATATTCAGCAAGGGCGTGCGCAAGGGAGGATTGGCGTTACCCCCCCCCCCTTGAGCTTGATATTTTACGAAAACTTTATTACCTGCGCAAAGGAGATTAATTGTTTTCGCAAACTTTTTGCTTGTTAATTTGTCGACTTAATGCAAATACCACGGAATGAATTTGCATGCAAATTTCAAGGAACATTGTAAATGGGCCAAAGGTAATAATCAGATTTGGGGGGAATCTTTGATATCGTCTGCGGCCAGAAACCATCTCACCAATTTCTGCAGATCTTGCGTCCACTACGCATGTTTAAGATTGTGCTCCGCGATAGTTCACTTTATCCGAAACAGTTGTCTTTATTTCGTCTGCTAAGACTGGTCAGCGCAAGCGCAAAAGGCATTGGCTACATTACCAATTTCTGTAGCATGATAAGACTGTTGCATGAGCTCAAAAACCGCAGTTGTTAAAATAGAAGCATTCAAGAATTTGATAATGTCTCAGCAGGGAAGAAGGAAAACTAAACGTTTGTTGGACTTCCAGGCCCGTAACCAGCTTGGGACACCAGGGGGGAGAAGAGCTTTCTAAGAGGGGGACATTTGGTTAACTATGTCCAATAGCTTCAAAATATACGTCCAGCAATTTTTCATGTGGGGGCGAAAATTTTTCTAGGGGAGGCTTCACCCCCTCCTGGTTACGCGCCTGTGGACTTCTATACATCACAAAAAACAAACGTTTTTTGCGTACTTTATGCGCATTCTCAATTTTTGTGTAGTTTAGTAAAATTCGATCTCGCAAACCGGGGTCTGCGCCAGCCAGTCCAGCCGCATGTCTTCAATGCTCAACTGCTCGTATTTGACGAGACCTTAGCGCAGCCTCATTTTTCCGTTGTAAATTGCTCTGACGTAGGGATGAGTGTGTTTCACTCCACTGTTTTAACGCGCAGCCTGATATTTTTGCAGTTATGAACTGCTGTGTCGTAGCGTTGAGTTTATTTTCCTCCGATAGCCTAACTTGAAGCGCTGATAGTTTATATTCAGTGCAATGATACATAAATAAGGGGAGTGGATGTAGAAAGATATGCATATTATGTCAACAAACTTCGCCAAAACGTTGGTTTGGAAACATGGAAATGACGTAAAATTGTGACGTCACAAACAGCGCAAACCAAATACAAATGACCACCATATGACCCTTAACCAAACGCCCCCCCATGAAAATTTTCTGCGTACGCCACTGCCTTTGTTTCAAACTACAGCTCGCGTGCGTATTCTAAGTCTCGCTTTAGTTTTTCATCATTTCACCCGTAAGCTTTTAATTGCAATTTACAGGACTGAATATGCGTAATTGACGTAAAATTGATTTCCTAGAACAACACTTTACGAGTAGATTTAGCTGCATCGCTCTTGTGGAGAATTGTCACTGAGATTTTGATAGGTGCAGCGGAATCATGGCAAAGTTATGGAAGAAGAACATGGCAGGCATATTCCTCGAAAGCGCAAGACTAATTCTGGCCTCAACTGAGTGTTCACTTACCTCAAGTTAAAATAAGCTGCTCAAACAAAATGGTTACGACACGCTTACAAGACAATATATCGCCACCACAATGTGCTGCACAGTGGTGCAGTCGTGGAAAACGTTGTCAACCATCTTTTTGAAGGAGGACCGGCATTCCCTACCTTTTGCTGCCGTATTAAGATGTATTTTATGTGTTTTGTGAAAACCTGAATGCGATTTTAATTTTCATTTTGTCTTGGGATTTACCCACAAGTTTACTAAACCAGCTGAAAAAGCCAATTGTTTCCCTTTCTTCTTTCCAGTATGTACAAAGGAATATGCCAAAATGTGCTATCCCTTTCAGAAATTGTTATTTTCGCATCACTTTTCTTAATACATCAATAAGTATGGCATTCAACTATTAGTGGAAGTTGCTGAGGATTTGTGTTTCATGCAACAACTGCAGTAAAAAGTCGGAAAGGCTGAAAGCATTGGCGTTTAACAATTAATCGTATTTGTGTGTTTTCAATCATTTGAACAAAGAGCAATAACTGCAGGGGTTGGCAAAGCGGGCATCCTTCCCACTGGCTACTGAAGCCAAGCACCAAGATTTTCTAGCAAACATGAAGTTAGCAGCTCAATATCGATCAATTGATTAAATTTTTGCAATGCCACTGTATTTTCTGGTATGACACTCACACTGCACAGCAGCCAGGTTCACTGTTCTGGTGTCATGCAGCAGTGAGCTTGCAATTCAGGGTTGCCAGATTTTTTTCGTAGCTTATGGCCAAAATGCTGATAAAAAATGGCCAAAATGGCTGTTTTTTGAAAATGTTATGGCCAAAATCACAAAATGTTTTAACTATGGTAATTTCCGTATTCATACGTGTCTCAAATTATTCGGAAGGCAGTATATTTTTTGCCGAAAAAATGTTGTTTTGCCAAAGAAGCAAGTTTTTCCCTAAAACAGCAATTTCTGCCGTTGAACTTAAAATTACCTGTTACAACTTGTCTTATCTTAATAAAACTTAGAACAATACATTAAACACTATTGTATGGATACATGCTTCAATTCTGACCCATTTCTGGGTTAAAAAATTTGAAATTAACTTTCCAATTCAATGACAAGGCTAGAATTCTCTCAATCTTGTGCTCCAAATATATGAACAAAAGATTAAAGTCATGACATGCATTCAGTTGATGATCTTAAACAGTTAACCACATGCTCAAAACCATCATTAAGTTCACATATGAACGAAGGGGCAGGAACACTTGAGAACAAACATTGACTCGAGTCATGATAGGTCCGACTGAAACACTTGCACAAAATCTACAAGATTGCAAGGGCTAAATTATAATATTACTACACAAATTGAACATTACAAGATTGAAGTTACTGTAAAAGTGATGAGAAACTTCTAAAAGTATATCTTACCAAAAATGTAAAATACTTCAGCTATAACATTATCAGTCACACAACTGAGTACAGCAGTCTTCAGATACAGTACGAGCGCAGCAGATACCACTGGTAACCAAAATATTATCACTGACTCAAACATCTGTACAAAATCTACGGACTCCAAGGGTTAAATCATTACTACACACTTCAAAGCAATGAAACGTTGAAGTGCCACGGTGTTACTGTAACAGTGAGTAACATGAACTGAAGACCGTCCAAAAAATGCGAAAAAGACAAAATATTTAATGAAAACTTGATTTTACAGTGACAAACTGAAAAAATGACCAAAAAACGGCCAAATTTTATAAAATGGCCAAATGCGTTTTTTCATGGCCAGCGCAGTTAAAAAATGGCCAAATTTTTCGAAATTGGCCATAAATTGACCAATCTGGCAACCCTGTTGCAGTTCACTCGTGTCCACTCCTTTGCGTGGCAAAACTTGGGAGATAATTTTTCTGGTGTTGGTTTTTATTGCGTAACAATATCATGACAGCAAAGGTTCGCTTCAAGTTAACGATAGCAGACGTTGTACCGCATGTTGCTTTTGAGCACTGATGCGCCGGTGCTGCCACGTCATTGGCGTGCAGAAATCTGGTGCTGCCCGCGGCGACTGCTTGAGTGTATGCCCACAAACAATTTCTAGTTTTGAGCAGTGGTGTATGGTGGTCATTGTTACTGGGTATGCGCTGTTTGTGACGTCACAATATGACGTCATGTTCACGTTTGCAAACGAAGGTTTTGGCAAAGTTTGTTGACACAACATGCATGTTATTCGCCACGCACTCTCCTTACTTGTTGTTCTACAATCTGTCACTGTAATGAACTCATCAGCGCTGCAAGTTACGAGACCGGAGCAAAACACAGCACTCAACGCTAAGACAGAGCAGTTCACAACTGCAAAATGCAGCAACGCGTTAAAACAGTGAAGTAAAACACACTTAATGCTACGACAGGGCAGTTCACAACTGCAAAAACATCAGGGTGCGCGAATGTCTCGTCGAACAGCAGTGGATCAGAGAAGACATGCGGCTGGGATGGCGGAGACCCAGGGTTGACAGTTTGAAACTTGCTAAACTGCACAAGAATTGTGAGTGCGCATGAAGTACGCAAGAAAACTTTCGTTTTTTATTAGGTGGTTGTCGCATGTACAACTACTGAGGGGACAGAAAAGATACGGGCTTGTGTGAGCCATTATTATCAATCCGTCTGAACTGCCAATCAATGACAAAGCTCGAAATGATGCACACAATGCAAACTCATGTGTAATGCTGTATTAGCGCACACCCAAGGTTGCCACCTCAAAAAACGAAACGGGAAACTGGTGATGCATCAAAAAGTCAGCTAAATCAAGCAAGTTGAAATAGAACAGTTTTGATATTTGGCTCAGAAAATCTATTAAACTTCCATAATTTTCAATCCTTTTTTGTGATTTTCCCTTGATTGCACGATATGGAAAAGTCACGTCACTATCAGTTTGATTGGATGTGCGCCGCACACTTAGAGTATAGATCCCTGGTATTAAAGAATGTGAGAATTACTGGCATTTGAACACGTAAAAACTAGTGTTGACAGAAAGCAAGTTTCGAAAAATTAAATTCATGCAACATGTCTTAATAATCTTACATTAAGAAAAATTATTAAGCTACAGCATTTTAATTTTTGTAATTTCACTCTTTGGATGCCGCCTGCCTTGGATGCCCGGGCCGTCGCCCCGTTCGCCCCCCGCACGCCATTGTACCACGCCTGGTGAGTTTTCACTACATCTAGTGAATTTGGGGCTGACCTAGTGATTTTTCACTGTGATCTTGTGATTTTTGCAAGCTATGTGTTCGAAGATCGGTTTTTGTTTCTAATTTTTCAGGGCCGTTTTTTCCAGAAAAACAATTAATTACGTGAATCGTTGTGTGAAGATTTTCAACTACAGAAACTGAAAAAAATCTCAGTTTCTTATTCTTTTAGTTTCTGCGCTGTTTATTAATGCAATGTCGGCTATGACCTTTATCTTCATTTCTTTGCAGGATCAGTGCAGTATAAACACTGATTAATTATTAGGTTAATTGATCTAAAATACTGCTGTATGTTAGTGTTGTCGTTGTCGCTTTAAGCTTTTGAAAGAAATCTGAAGGTTTTCGGCCTAAGATTTTCCACGCTTCAGCATACCTATTCTAACACAAAATTTTCAAATTGTGTTAAGTTTTTTAGGTGATAAAGTACATAAATAAATGATTTCAAGCAAAACTGCTAACGTCAACGCAGAAATTTTAAATCTAGTGATTTTTTTCACATGTAGTGAAATTTGTTTGTGAATCTAGTGAACCTTGCAAAAAACCCTGTGGCAGCTGCACTGGTGCCACGCTTAGTGATTTTTAGGCTGGCCTGGTGATCTAGTGATTTTTCAATGCAATATTGGTTGCCTTTTTCTAACTTTTCAGCGGTTTTCAATCTGTAAACAATTGATTACGTGAATGGTTGTTTGAAGATTTGCACCAACAGAACACACAAGACATTGACCTTTTCCATTGTGTGATTCTATAGTACAGTAATGATAGGCTATGGCAGCACGTTAGACAAAGCTAAATAACTTTCAATCAAGGAAAGAATTGTAGAAATGAAGTGATCGCGATAATACATGAAACCTTTAGGAATGCAAATGTGACGCGACCACCCCAACCCCGCTAACACGACCAACTGAGTGCCGTTCAGTGGGTGGTCGTGCTAGCGTGGTTCCACTGTATATATATTTATCCAAATGAGATTTTTGAGGTAGATAAAATTTTCTGTATAAATTATTTTCAGAAAACTCAGCTTTTTATTACCAGATTCCCGGCCAAAATAACACTAACCTAACTTTAAACCTAACTTAACCTTACCTACCACAATAGCCGTGTTTGATATATCCTAAATTGATATGGTAAAAATAATGCTTGTACTCAAATCACTGCAGTTCAGTATTTAATTTTTCTGTTCACAGTCAAGGACAATTCAATAAGACTATTAGTAAGGACAAGAGCATGCACTCACTTATCAATAACTGTTGCACAATTCACTGTCACTTATTACGTATGGTTTTACGTTAATCATAAGACATAACACCAAACCCATAACCAGCTTGGGACACCAGGGGGACAAATGTTTTCTGAGAGTGGCCCAAAATTTTTAAACTATGTCCAATAGTTATAAATTATGTCTAACACATTTTTCCAGGGGGGCGAAAAATTTTGCAGAGGGACTAATCCCCCCTGGTCACGGGACTGCATCTACTGCACTTGGAATGTAAAATGGCCTCAACAAATTATTAACTGAAGACACATCTTACGACTTACTAAAACCGAAAATCGAATGAGTCATTAAGTTTAGCGTGAGCAAGCTTAGAGTTACTTGAACAAAATGCAAGCAGAACGAAGACGTGATTGATACCGTTCAATTCTTGTTATCAGTTAATGTTTTAAGTAACTCGATATCTGGCGACTTTTCTTTTTAGTATTACGTTTATTCTGTTTTAATCAGTTATCAAGAATTGTACCAAATGATGGCCATTCACATAAAAGTAGTATGTACCAAAATGTCCAAACTTGCATCTTGGAAGTAAATCGTACCAGAATTGGTATTAAACTACCATTTGACATTGTGTATTGTGCAAGGTCTTCACTCCCACACGCAATGCGCTAGGCTTCAAACATGCAACACAGTAACAAAGAACACACAAATACATTAAAGTACACGAGAATATATGCGCAGAACTGTCGCCAGAATGTTTTCAATAGGGGGGCTTGACGTTCTTAAAATTGGCACAAACTCCACTGATCTACAGCGTTTATGTTTCAATTTAGGGGGGCTTGGAGCTTTGTTTGGAGGGGCTAAGCCCACCAAAGCCCCCCGTGGCGACGAGACTGTATATAGCTGGCGTATATACCAACCCTAGCAGTCCTGCCTTATAACACCATGATTTATTATCCTAAGTCATTGAGTTTAGCGTGAGCAAGCTTAGAGTTACTTGAACGAAATGTAAACAGAGCTAAGACGTGCTTGATACGGTTTAATTCTTGTTATCAGTTAACGTTTTACATAACTCGATATCTGGTGACTTTTCTTTTTAGTATTGCGTTTATTTTGTTTTAAGTCAGTTGTCAAGAATTGTACCAAATAATGGTGATTCACATAAAAGTAGCATCAGGCCCGTAACTAGCTTGAGACACCAGGGGTGGGGAAGAGTTTTCTCAGAGGGGCCCACGTTTTTTAAACCATGTCCAATAGTTTAATACTATGTCCAACACATTTTTCTAGGCGGGGGGCGAAACATGTTTTAGGGGGGATTCTCCTCCCTGCGCTCCCCTAGTTACGGGCCTGAGTAGTATGTACCGAAATGTCCAAACTTGCATCTTGGAAGTAAATCGTACCAGAATTGGTACTACCAGTTGACATTATGTATTGTGTAAGGTCTTCTACTCCCATTCGCAACGCGCTAGACTTCAAACATGCATCACAGTAACAAAGAACACACAAATACATTAAAGTACACGAGGATATATACGTGGCGTATTCATCAACTCTGGCAGTCCTGGCTTATAACACCATGTTTATAATCCTAAGCAAAATCTAATTACTTTCACCATTGTTAAGAGACTTGAAAACACTTGACAAGTTGACAACCTCCTTCGGGGCTGTCTGCAGGACCGATGTTCAAATGACGTGGATACCGCATGGCCATCGGAAACCAAAGTAAGACAAGCGGATGGAATACCTTAATTTTTTAGACCTTGGTGTAGGCTACTTGCCTATTTTTGAGTGTCGACCAGACCACACGCTAAAGAATCAACTACTTTTATGTCAACGAAGCAATTTCAATGAGTGAGCACAGAGCGCATACTTGTTAGTTCCAAATGGCGATGGTATCCCCCTTTATCCGCCACTGATGCATGGTCTATATCTTCTTTATGGGTCAGTAGTAGCACGTAAAAACGGCAGATGATTGATTCTGTTTAGCACTTAATCACTGCCGTCAAAGTTTTCCACGTCTTTGGTTACATTTTTACTGTGCTATTTTCCCTACTACTAACAAAAGCGTGCAGTACTTCTGCTGCTACTCACTCATCACCGCCCTGATAATGGCTGACCGCAACGTCTGGATCATATCTCTGAGATATGTCGTACTGGACATAATTTTTATTATCAGGTTGTTTAGCACTACCATTTTTCGCGAACCATTGTGAATACTTACTTAACCCTTCTAGCAACCTCTGGTATAGTGGAGCTTTTGAGCATCAAATTTCAAGTGAATATGTATTGTAAAATATACAAGGCAGTGCTACTTTCGTGTGTAACATTTTATAACTTCCATAACTAAACTACAGATCCCGCGGAAACCTGCCAGTAAAGATCAATTTTTACTGAGCTTATTGTTTTTAAGTGATTGCAGTGTATTCAATGTATGTATAATGCGTAGTAGACCTTTAAAAACACCGGAATTACCCTGCCGGAAGAATTAAGTACGGCGACGTATCAATGGGTGCTGGTAACTACAGATCTATTTGAATAAGGTTGCAGGACTGACGATGCGCAGTGTTACGTGAAATCGATTTCCTATTAAAAATTTGCTGATTGATTCAAACCTTTTACCTGTGTGGAGACTAGTTTTCTGAATGGCTTTCTGGATTTACACTATTTTGGCACTGTATACTCATGTGACAATTGTCGGAATCAATAATTTACATTGTTTGAAGTAGTAACGCATGCTTCGAAACCTTGTAGAAGGTCTCGATATTAGGGATGCAGCATATCAGGAGAAAAAACTCACCCTTTTTGAGCATCTTTGCTGTAAGCTTATGTGTGAGATAAACAGATGATGGTGAAGAGACAGGAAAGGCAACATGCCCAGAAGGAAACTGCACCTCGAGTTACGTAAAATGTTAACTGAGCTCAATCTTTGTCTTCAGTAAATGTTTGACAAATGTAGAAAATACTGTTTGGCAGACCGTGAGGTTGCTGATGATGTTGTCCATCGGATGGACGACAAGTTCGACAAGTAAACAAAGACGGTCAGCTCCAAGCTATTTTGTTGCGTATATATGAATAGAGGAAGTGCTGAGTGGCGAGAAAGGGTAGGCAATGCAGTTTATGTTTGAATGGAATAAAACAAAAGGCCGACCATTAGTAGCAGGGCCGGCCTTAGCAAGTGCGGGGCCCGGTTGGAAGCATTTTTGCGGGGCCCCACTCAGTGACGCATGCAGAAATCTTTGATAGGGCATCAAGTCATAACGATCGAAATCGTTATTGTGAAAGAGCGAGGTCTTGGGCATGACCTCAGTTTCACCTCTCCAGCAGAGACTTCAGCGGATAACGCCGTAACACCCAATAATTTCGTGAGTTACTACACTTAATACCTTCAGAGAGGAGTGAAGTGTCACTGCACATCCAGAGCTAATCCGTTTGCAGTTGCAGCAACAGATTCAATTTTCGATACGAGCATACTAGCCATGGACAGTCCCTCGCTTCACCATTTGTGCAGCACTCTTATGCACGCGAAATTAGAAAATCGTGTTTCGTCACTTTCGTTTCTGGCGAAAACTTCTGTTGTGATTGTGGTTCTCTTTGGGCTAAATCAGGGTTTTTAAAGGTGTTTTAGGGACCCGATTCGGGTCCCTAGAATTGAAAATCGGGTCCCTAGAATAAGCGAAAGTTATATCATCGGGTCCCTAGAATAAGAGAAAATCGGGTGTTTATATTCAGAGAAATCAGATCCCCACAGGTCCATACCGGGTACCTAACATTTTCCTTTAAAAAAAACCTGGGCTAAATAGTCGATAGCTTTACAACTCTTGACACCTGGGCATGTAGCAGGATTTGTTAATCCAGTGGTTCCTATAAATTTTGAATTTTCGTCTTCGCAAGCATCATCGGCTACACTAGCCGATCAGCTTCTTTCTTTGTGAGACTCAACAATTTCGAAATGGCTTCTCATTTCTCGTACATCAACTTCCACTTTGACTATCTGGCATAACATCATCAGGGTGGCTACCTGCGTTGTCGCCATCTTCACTGTGGCTTGGCTCTTCTAAAGCTTTTTGCGCATTTTCTGAGGTAATTCTTCTAAAATACCTGTCCAACGCACCTTTCTCTTTTTCTGTTTTGACCTTTTTGCCTAGCTATAGATCTCTTTTGACTAACACTTAAATTTTTCGACCTATGTCTCTTGGCTTTTGACTCATGGTACTTGTCTTCTTGATTATAGAAAAAATATGTTCTTAAATAATTAGCCTAAATTCGCTTGTTAAAACCAAAAAACAAAACAACAGTATAACACCTGCGTATCACTTGATTATATACGTAACACTTGGATAATGGTTACAGCAAAGGTCTCAAACACCTTGTTTCGGCAATGTTTCATGATGCAACTCTTACATCACAAGAACTTCATAAGGCTTACTTCCCTTAAAGTTAAACCAAACTGTCACTTGTCTTTAGCCAAAGGAGGCCATTCTAACACTTCTGTTACTTTGCAAATGGCTTAGCCTAACTGGTAATATTTGTTAAAGACATTTTCTTTTGCTTTTTAAAGAACCATTATTTTTGCACACCGGAAGCAGTCATTTATAATTAAAACTAAGTTTATTTCAAACTTTATCGCTGATCTCAGGTTGTCTCATATCAGATCTCTACGAGAGTGCAATTGAATAGGACTGACTACGCAGCATGCATTTGCAATTGCGAACTAAAATTAACCTTCACAAGACAAGTAGTAACTGTTGAAACAGCAATAACTATTGACCATATCTTGTAGCAACTATTGAAAATAAATTGACCTGCCAAATACGAAACGCTTGTAATTGAAACAGAAAACAGCTTCAAAACTTTATCCTCTCTGCAGAATTGTGTATTGTGTAACGTCTTCACTCCCACACGCAAAGCGCTAGGTTTTTAACATGCATCGCAGTAAAGAGAAAAGAAAACGTAAGTGCACGAAAGAAGACCAAGATGTATACATGGCGGTAGTATAGAGTATACGCTTGATGGCGCTAATGCAGTTACTGTACTTTGATGAAATACAAGCTTTTTCAGACACTTTTTAAAGCACGCGCATGAAAGACGCCATCATGATTATTATAATGAAGAACTGCA
>Ga0210059_1005047_pt1 | contig 21231 bp, 20 predicted proteins | sample Ectturendosymbi2_FD_188042 | JGI IMG/M metagenome (GOLD analysis project Ga0210059, IMG submission 188042) | Ecteinascidia turbinata endosymbiont from Florida, USA - Sample 2 (SPAdes) (version 2) | ecosystem: Host-associated > Tunicates > Ascidians > Unclassified | place: Key West, Florida...
ATTTGAGTGTGTTTTGTTAAACAGGGTTGCTGACCAGTTGATACATTTTAGACTGTAGTCGGCCTTTTACTACCAAAATGAAATTATAGATAAAACTCTGCATGGAGAAAAAAACAACAAAAAAAAACGCAGACTTGAATAATGAATTCGGGTCTAGTGCGCAATGTCGTGAAATTTGCGTTTCTCAGATTTGCACTTTTTATGGCTATTAATGAAATGCTATCTCTGCGCGCTAGCGACGCGATCGCAATAACTTGTTCTGCATTCAAACTTAAGAGTGCCGTAATGACATGGACGGCTGGTAAGCTGCGTTGCATCTGATATGTCTTGTTCAACTGCTTATACGCAAAAAGTCTACTCAAGAAATGCTTTTCCTTGTCCATCAGTTCACCTAACATTTGTTTGAACCAAGTTTTCGCCGCGAGATGTGGTATGTTTGACTTCTTGGTGCAAAATTGGCTTATCTTATATAGCCACGTTTTTTAAAGCAGAGTATTGGGCAGCCGACTGAATTAAACTGTTAAGACATGTCCATTGATGAAGCTTAAATACCTCGTAGTAACTGCCAAAATGCCAAGCATGGGCGTACCATCGTTAGATAGCGCCCGGTGCAAGAAACAAGTTTGGCGCCCCCATGTGCTCTTCGAACCTAAAGTCTTTTGTGAGAAAGTGTACTGTATTGAATAAAGTACTTGCGACATTGTTAGGGACTTTTTGACGCCCCCCAGTGATTCAGCGCCTGGGACATTGTGCCCCTTGACCTCCTTGGTGCACCTCTGATGCAGTGCAATTTCATTTTGTGTTAGCTTTTGTTTCATTTTTTTCCTTGCTTCTGATCAGATTATAGATCACGTATCTCCAAGACTTAATTTGCTTCATGCAAGGTCTTCATACAAACGCTGCTCATTCTAGTTGCCTTTAACTTTTGCTGGTTGCTTAAAAACTGCATTTAAAGTTTGATAAATTGAAAAGGTGTTTTATTGCAGAAAGATAGAATGGCGAAAGATTGCAGCATGGAACTAGCGAAGTACAATGTGGCATTCGTTTCTATTTGGCCTGGAGCTGTGCGCACAGAGACAATTCTACAGGCTGAGGACAAGATTGATGATCCATCGGTGATTGTGAGATGTATCATTGCAGATTCGCGTATAAGTTTTAAGTCTTTTTTGCAAAGATGCTGTGAAATGAATAAAAATTGCTTTGCCAGGGATTTTTTAGGAAACTGTTAGGTACCCGGTATGGACCTGTAGGGACCAGATTTGTCTGATTCTAGAGACCCGATTTTCTTTGATTCCAGGGACCCGATGACAATTTTCTCTGATCCTGGGGACCCGATTTTCAATTCTAGAGACGCAATTCGGGTCCCTAAAACACCTTAAAAAACCCTGGCTTTGCTGATCTCAGTTAGAATATACAGCCGCAGTTTTTTATCACTGCCTTTAGATTATCTAAAAGACAAGGCATATCAGGGTTTCCAGAGGTGGAATGATGCAATTATGTAAGGCAACCAAAAATGCAATTATGTAAGGCAACCAAAAATCGCGCATGTGCAAGTTTTCATCTGACATGAAACCATTGGTTTTATTCACGTTTCGTAAACTTGTACTACAACCTATGGATGATCTTCCCAAAATCGTTTAGTTGTGTGAGGCAATGGCATTGGATTTTTATGTTTCCAAAATGTGCTCCAGGGTCCTCGGCCTTGAACGCGTACTTACATACGTTGAGCAAAGGTGTCGATGGCTGGCACACCTTTTCTTGGGAATATCAGGACAAATCCCGCAGACCTTGAAAATTAAAGCTTTGCACAGGCCCACACTCTTTAAACTTCGTAATCCGGTCAAAAGTGAAAGTGCAGCATTTTAGTGGCTCTAGCTTGATGACACTGATATGTCCCACAAAATTTGCTTAGAAGTATCTACTGTGATTTCTTGATAAAATATGCGTCGACGCGCTACAAGTCTTTACCTTTATCTTGGATTTTTGTGCCAGACTATTTTTGCAATCATTCTCGCACTTAGTCTACAGTAACTGTAGATCAATAGATAATTTCGTTCAATGTTTTGTGAGTTCAGCTTTTGCCACTCTGTATGCGTCATCGGGCATGAAATTCGCGAAATGTGACCGCGATAGTCGTTAGTTCCTGTACAAACATACCCTTTGCCAAATCGACTATAATCGCTGACTTGTATGCATTTTACTAGGAGCTTTCCTGGATTCGCCTTTTAATAACTTACCAAAATTTTTTAATGTGGTTTTTAGTGTGTCGTTTGTAGAGATAACGGAATTATTATTGAATTTTGACAAAGGTCAGTGTAATGTGGTTAAGCCTGACGAACGCTTAAAAGAGCCTCTCAAAATTGACAAAACGACTGTTTCGTTGAAATGCGTTAGGTTTTCTTCACTATTTTTGCGCTTTTGCGTCAAGGAAGTTGGCCAATCAGCTGTGCCACCTTGTTTCAGCTCCAGTGGATATTCGATCGTGGTGAAAGCACGGAATATACTGGAAAATGCTTATGCCATCTACTTGTGGGTGAGCGTGGAAGGCTAGCAACAGTTATAACAATCGGGTTTGCATCGCTTACTTGGTGAACGCTAGAGCCTTACGTTCACGTTGAAGCACATGGGCGTCGAAAGGATTGTTTCCAGGGGTGGGCCAAGAGTGGATTTTTCCAGTAGCCAAAAGGAAATTTACAGGGGGGGCAAAAGGCAAAAGTGGTGAAAGTTCGTTTCACCCACACGAAACTAAGAAAACGACATTTTTTGCTGAAATTTCGGAAAATGTCAAATTTTAAAATCCAGGGGAAATCCAAGGCCCCCTGTTCCCCTATTCCGATGTCTATGCCCAAGTGCGCAAACATGCAGTATTATTCACAGAAACACGTTGTTGACAATCGCGTCAAGCATGGGGACAGCTTCGAACACAGGTTGTAAACTCTTGGGTTGCGGCTCGTATGCGGGTCACCTAGAAAAGACAGTTACGAAAAAGCAACAAGATTAGACCTCAGGAAGATCGCAGTTTTTTCTTGTTACTATGTCTCTGGTCAATCACGCAGCATCAATCAAACTTGGGAAGCGCAATTTCTAATCAGGGATCGCCAGAATCCAAATTTCAGGCTCTGGTTCCAATGTCCGAAAATTCTTGGCTCCGGCTCCAAAATGATTTGCTCAATGTAAAACTGAAAACCATTGTGTGATTTGTACAATTGTATTATTCCACCAGCATTGATGAGGTGTCACGAAAATGATACATTTGATGGATGGTAGGGCATGTACAAAAAAGTCAGAGAAGCCCTGATCTAAACACAAACGAAGAAAATTATGTACACATACGGCAACCCATGCTTGTTCCGCAATCTGAAACAGACTTGTTACATTTTGCATGAGATGTTAATTCTTCGGCGGTTACCGCGAGATATAGCGTACAAGTTTGGCCAATAGCCTAATGCTTACTGCGTCCGCTTCTGTGCTAGTAAGTCTGGAGTTCCGCCTAGTCCGGTGTCAAGCGAAATTTCAGACTTACGCCATGTACGCATGCACAGAGTAATATTCTACATATCAAATACGCTGAGAAAACTTATGACTAGGGCTTAGGGATTCGTGTTTAGGTAAATGCGTCGGGTTAGTGTGAGAAAAAGAAAAATAATTGAGGTAAATGACTAAGTACGAAAATGTTTAATGGTTGAAGTTATTCCCGTCCTGTACCTTGTTGTGGGTACCTGACATCTAACCAAAAAAACAAAATGTAATTTGCACAATACACATCAAAAAAGTAATTGCCAAACCTAATTTCTTTATTCTTAGAAGTAGAACAGCTGAGAAACAATAACAGGTCAGAAATTTCGCAGAGGTCAAGAAATTCGCTTGACACCGGGCAACTCCGAGAGTTTGCAAATTGGTACTCAGGTCTCCTTGCCTGGCGCATCTCGTACAGCAAGCTATTATGGGAAATTTCTCAGAACCCCTTCGGACATGAGACGCGGTCCACCGTGAAGCCCGGTCGTCTTGGTCATCGAATCATCTTCATGGAGTACAGAAAGCGTGCAGTCGGGGACCAAAGCAACCTCTGCATTACCTTAAGACAGTGGTTTTCAACCTTTTTCAGCGACCTTTTTGCAACCTAATTTAAACCAACGACCCACTCCAAAAATTCCAGTCAGGCATATGCAATGCAGTAGTGTTCGCAGAATAGAAAAATCACAATGACTAAAAAATAACTTCACGATGTCACTGATAACCATTTACGATGTCACTGAAAACCATAACAATGTCATTGAAAATATTCTATTTGAATAAGAGCTGATAATGCTAACTTCGTAGGTGAAATATATACTCTGTAGGATCTTAGTGTCTGATTCTCTGCTGAGAAAGGATTTCTTTCCATAGACCAGTGGTTCTTAACCTGGGGTAAATTTTGACTTCCTACGGGGTAAATTTACTGAAGCATAAATTGCAGCAAGCGTAAATTTTTGTAAATTTTGCAAAAAGGAATATCCTTGATTTTTAGGCTTATTAGTTGCAGAACAAAACAAAAGTTCATCCAACATTGTTTTGTTCGTAGGTCGGTGAGCGACTCCATGTGAGGCGTCTCAGAGCATTGTTACGAAACAAGTTTACGGATTATGTCAAAAAACTGATGTTACACCCAGGCCAATAGCAGAGGGGGCAAAGCCTCCCCGCAAAATTTTTCAACACCCCTGGAAAAATGTGTTGAGTGTAGTTGAAAACTACTGACATAGTTTAAGAAATTTGGGCCCCTCTCCGAAAACTCTTCGTCACCCCTGGTGTCTCAAGCTGGTTATGGGCCTGGTTGCACCTTATATCATGATTCAGAGTTACGCATTGTGATAAGTTTTCTCTTTTTCGTTCATCTTCATACATGTAGGCTTCCAGACTCTTGCGCCCAACACTGTTCCTTTTCATGACTTCATTTGGAGTTTGTACGTAGATGGAGATTGTAACTCTATCAGAATTGCAAAACCCCTATATCATGCCATAAACTTATCTGTTTTCACAATAGCCAGACCGTAGCGCCATTTTTCCCTTTATTTCAAAGCAAGCTATAGACTGCACAGTAGACAGCCAGCTAGTGGAGGTCTTTACAGTAAATGAGTTATTCATGAGTTAACAATTGCAGGTTTCAATGTTTGCAGTTTTTGTAGTTTTTATGTCGAGAAGATAACCGATCTAGAACCATACGTGGACGTCGAATCTACTTCATCATAACAGATGGTGTTCAAAAACCTCAGTGTAGCTTTTTCTCCAAAGTGCCTGGTGATGGTTCGATGAAGCTGTCAATTTTGTAAGCTCGCTTCACTCCATCCCACACACCTGCAGTGACAACCACATGTCTTTGTAGACTAATTGCGCTCGATTTCGTGCTGTAGGAACTCCGCTTATATTAGGGTTCGCTTCTGAACACTCGTCAGGATTGAAAGCATCCTGTCGCATTGTTTTTGCAATAGCGAAAGAAAAGAAACTGCATACAATTGGTTAGTGACTTATCAATATAATCGAAAAGATAACAAAAAAAGAACTTGAGAAAATTATATATCAAACCATACAGTACGTTGTTGTATAAGTGTTATCTTGCAGTATTTTAGATCACATAGCAGATGACATTCGAAGTAGGCAAGAGTCACCCCTTAGCTAGATAAGTCAACTAACGTGTCGAGCTGGACGTATTTGTTGGTTTACTATCGGTATAGTATATACATCACGTTGGTTCTCTGTGCACAGATGGCGGGTCTTCTGTGCTCAGTGAAGTCAGGTTTTACACCTCTGGTGAACAAACTGGCACAACACAGCATTTCTACCAGGGTTACGGAGTCGGAGCCGCAAAGAGTCGGAGGATTTTGGATTGGAGTCGGATTCCCAAGAACACTAGGAGTCAGAGTGAGATTTTTTATCAACTCGGGAAGTTCAATTGAATCATTTTTTACATCGCATTCTTAAGTTACGAATCCTAACTCGTGCTTGTTGAAATGATACATATTCTTCTGAAACTTTATAGAAACAGAGAATTCTTGCTGTGTACCACAATTTCCTTGATTGCTATTTGCTAAAAAATCGTTGACAGCCAAACTTCATTCACGTTATGTTAAGAAGTCGGTGTCGGAAATTTTGGAAATGTCGGGCATTTTACCTCCGACTCCGCAACCCCGATTTCTGCCCCTTGTATTCTTCATCGACAGGCACTGAGCAGTAAAGTCCTTTCAGAATATTTGAAAATCGCTTTGAAACACGTAAGTGAACGCGTAATTTTATCAGGGCACGGGCTAGTCTTTTCGAAGTGCTTTATAAAGATGAATTGATTGATTGATCTACAATGTTAAACAATGCTTTATTCCAAATTGATATCTTGCAACTATGACTTGTCCAAATTTTGGTGTGGATTGGGCGAAGAGTAAACAACGCTGTCGAAACTCGCGGTTGAAGTTCTTATGCCTTTTCAAAATACTTAGCTGTGTAAGGCAGGGCTCTCCTCAAGTAGGCTTTCATTTCTGCCAGGTGATCCTATTATTTTGGCTGCAACAAAAAGTGGTTCCATATACGAAATATAAAATATAGAAGAAATTATGACGTTTTTTGTCAGAAGCTCTCACGACCCAGAAAAATGGCAAACGATCCCCAGGTTGAAAACCACTGCCTTTAAATGAATATCCTCATGGGCGTCGTCGTGTATGCTTTGCACTTGATTGCGGAGCCACACCCGTTGTCATATATGATGGGGTCGCTATAGCTCGATGTTGCTGAACACTTAACTTATTTGAACCCGCTGCTCAATAGTTAAATCATAACGTGCAAGCCTCTTCCTGATGATGGCACTCACCTTGGCAGAACCTACGCAAGACAGCAACCCCTTACTTACCTTTCGGATTTTAGTGTCGTGTGACTCGCAATTTTTTGGTAAAATTATAACCTAACTATTTTTGTTTTGATCCCGACCGTAATGCATTCTCGTTATTAGCAAGTTCAAAAAAGTGGTAGACAGACAACAACTTGTGTAAAATCTTGAAGTTGGTCGAGTGTTTTAGTGTGAAGTTCACAGCTGTTTTTGTATTTTTCAGAAAAGTGTGTCGATTTAAAATTTAGTTGGTGTTACTTTTGAATTGGTAAATAATTTGGTAGAATTTTAAAAAAATTAAAATTCGGCTGGGTAAGGTGTTGACAGGGCACATTTCATACAGGTTAACATATTACGAAAAAATTGTAATGTAATTCCTTCATGTACTGGTTGTAGTATGCTGCTTTTTATTATTAAATGTCACCGTAGATCTTAAGCGTATGCGCTGTATGAGACTGACGTATAGGAATGATTTTACTATCCAAAGACAGATAGTTTCAGAGAAAAATTCGAAAAAACAACTTGTTTGTGCAGGGATGTCATTTGCACAATAATTCGATGAGCGTCCTTAATGACTTTTTTGCGTACTCCTGTTTTCCGAAGGTGGAAGGCAAAAGCTTTTCATAGATGACTTATATATAAACAATTTTTTCAGACCCACTTATCATGCGTAGAACCGGACAAGTGATATTGAGTGCAGACCTGGCTTCAGAATTCAAAGTAGTCGACGTAGATGGTAAGTGACGTTTTCTGGTGCTGCTCTTCCTCCTCACGCTAGTATTTTTGTAGCCGGAAATTACCGAGACATCGAATTGATTGCTCAAAATACGTTTTCATTCTTTTCTGTAAGAATGCGTGATTTTGTTTTATCATTACTGGCAATCTGGCATGTCGTCGGTTCTCTGTTTCCTGCTTAAATTGTGTTACAGTCAAAGTATATTCGTTTGTTTGTGCTGACAGCGCTAACGGTAAAAGCTGTTTTAGCCACGACCGTGCGCAGAGTAGTTTTCTGCTTTCATTTGCGGAGTTTCTTGTCAAGGGTCTCAACTCAAAATGCTTCGAGGGCCAAATGAGGACTGCTGAAGTAATCCGAGCACAAAACGCCCTCAGGGGCCGCGTGTTTCAGATCCCTGTTTTCAGTGTACCGCGTCACTCCTGTTCTTCATTTTTAGCCAAAATGTTTGTGCTGTTTTGAAGATGATTGGGGTAACTGACTGGGACACTTTTTGTTGAAATATCCGGTTTGTTGAATTTACAAGCGTCAGCTTTACTTAACGAATGTTAGTGTTGTTCGTAGTGTTACCGATTCCCTCATCACTCAGAAGATTAGTGTTGGAATCAATGCGAAGCAGCTTATTTTAAAGCCACAGCTTTTACCTTGATTTTAATCTGCCTCCCCTCTCCATTTTTTTTTGCTCGTTCGATTTTGAGTGACGGCAATTGGCAAAAGGCCGATACCTTGAAATTTGCTTCTTGCCGGGACGACTGAGGTGAACGCTCCTTGCCAAGGAGCGCTACTTTTACTAACTCAATGGCTGTTGGTCAAACACCAAACCTTGCACTTGAAAGGTGGACACTCTACCACTGAGCTATCGTTTGCCCCGCTTTAAATCTGTAATATATCTATCCACTGTTTTTGACCTAGAGTTTTTACTTATTGATCATTACTGACGTGCGAAGACTGAACATGAAACGAAACTCGTATGCGTCTCCGTCTTTCTAAAAACTTGCAGACTGTTGTTTCTGTTTCACTTGTAATGTTGACCACTTTCTTAAACGTGGCGCTTTATACACCACTTTTTGCAGTGATCTGTCATTGGCTTCAGGGAACAAACGTTAGTTTAATGTAAAGATTTACAACCTTGTTGCTTCTAAACGGGCCTGAGTTTATCAGCAACATAAAGGGATGTGTGATGCAGGAAAATGTCCTCCATCATCGCGAAGCGTTCAAATCGCTTTGGCAGCGACTGGGAATGTATGGTTGGCCGAGTATACTCCGTCGTGGTTGAAGATTCCTCGTTGGATGTTCATGATGGCTCTTTCGATGAACTCTAAGGTTCAACGCAAAGATCCGAGCAGTTACGCGTAAACTGCAGTGCTGCCATCTAACAATCACTTTGCTGACCTGATTTGTCCACCTGGCAGCAGCAGAACGCTTGATCTTAATACCCTGTTTTTTTTGCTTCTTTCAGTTGGGGTTGTTGCTGGTTCGGTGCTTTTTTTAATTTATGCCATTCACTGTCGGTCTCACCCCTCATTGTCTTTGTGATTGTCGCTCGCTGCTGGACTATAGAAATGTACGTGCCAAAAGTTCTTATGCGCATCTATGTCGTTTAGTTATTCCTTAAATCGCTACCAAATGATTTCGTCTGCTACTTTTTCGGATGTGTGTGAAAGTTGAATGCATTCACTGATTTTCCGTATGTCAACACACCCTGACACATTCATTGTTGTCTACGAAGCAAATTGCAATTTTTTTCGCAATTATATTCGCTGCTCAACCCCGCTTTCTGCAAATCTTCGGTTGTTTTGCACGGTATAGTCCACGGGTGGTGGGCGTCACCTGGTGTTAATTTGTTTCTTGCGCTGCAAACATTATAAAGAAATGATTTTTAAGGTTTTTGTGCGTCTGTTTCTCGCTGGTTTCTGTTTTTTGTGATACGCAATTAGCATGTTAAGCATGACATGTGCTCACTTTCCGTTCAATAACAGGCTTATCTGCGTTGGTGTGCGTTGCTTACGTAATGAACCTAGTAACATGCTAATCTAAGAGTTTGAACTTTTGCCGGTGAATCGCTGCTTGAAAATCGCGTGGTTGTAATGACGTATTTATTGTGATTTCTTTTCAGGAAATATTTGTGAAAATGGTGGACCTGAAGGGTAAAATTTGTGTAGTAACCGGCGCGTCAAGAGGCATAGGTAGGGGAATTGCACTGCAGCTTGCTATCAACGGAGCAATATGTTATATTTCTGGGAGATGTTTATCTACTTTGGAAATTGTGCGCGAAGAGGTGATTGGCCGTTTTTTGATGGTGTGATCAGGGTTCCCACAGGGTCTGGAAAGTATGGAAAACTTTTGGTCTTTTTCCGGCCTGGAAAAGTCTGGAAAAATATTTTTGGTCTGTTAGTGTGGAAAAAGAAAATAGTTTTCCAGAATTCATCACTTGACCTGGATTTTCATAACAGTTCATTCAAGATTAAAAATTTTAATTTTGCTTTCATCTTAGTCAAGCCTAAAAATTTTCATTTTACTATTAATTTTCAAAAGTTTTACTTTCATCTTGGCAACTATTACAGTGCCTGTAGTTGAATTGGGTAAGTCATTCAGAAAAGATTAAGTCTGGTAAAACTCCGGAAAAAGTCTGGAAACGATCTGGGAGTTTATTTTAAGAATTGTGTAGGAACCCTGTGTGATAGACTGGTCGTTCCTTGCTGGCTTGCAGCGAATCTATTATTTCAACTCGTTGTAATTTTGTTGCGGATATGAACAAGCTGCTCATCTGTTAAAGTAGAGCATTGGGATTTTGTATCAAAACTTGCTTGCTGTAGCAATAGTCTAGTTTTGAGTATTACTAAAACGCGGTTAAAAGGCGTTGTCGAAAGATTGAAACCGCTTTGACCCCGCCGTTTGGCAGATCGCATTTATTTCTCTCATGATATTACAGCCCGCATTGCTGATATGATAAATGAATAGTTGTTCCTTCAGCTCGGCAAAGCGAGTATGGCGTAATTGGGCTTTATAAAAGATTTTTTGAAGTCAAATTTTTCTGCACGCTTATCACCAAAAATTGACCCAGAAGGAGGGTTCGCTGGGATAGCAGAAAGGTAAAGAGAATGATACAAAAATGAGGACACCATCCGAAAATTTTGGCTGATCTGTGTAGGCCAGTTTTAGTAGTATTACACATTTGTACTTTGCCACTCAACACTTTAAATCTCAGAATCGCTGATCTTTTGCATTAACCAGTGTAGAAATATATACATGCCAGGTTTGTAAGCGTACTGATGGATATCGCGAATGCGCAACGTCGAATCGTGAAATCCGAAATCAGGACATCTTGTGTAGTCAGCACTGCATGGCAATCTTGAAATGCTTTTTCAGTTTATATCCAATAATATGCATTATTCTCTTGAACGTGTTTAACTGAGCAGTCGTCAACGTTTTATTACCTGCAGCCATGTTCAAGATGGTGCGGTTTTGCATTGCGGCAGTAGCTCATGGCGAAATGGATGTGGCGGAAAATACCATTGATATCATGCGTTAAGGATACAAGTTTGTTTTGTGTAATAGTATGCATTGTCAGTAGAGTATTCCCTAGCAATTCTAGCAACTGTCTTTCCAGAGTTTTTCGTGTGTCTTTAATATTGCTCTACAATGCGTGTAACAACCTGTGCTGACCAACCTACTGTTCGGCAGCAGCCAGCGTGCGCTGCACTCGATGAGCTCATTCATGTATTAATTTTTTTCCGCTGCTTCTTGAACAGGCGGTTGATCGTGGAGCAAACGGAAAAATTATACCGATTGAATGCGACCACTCATGCGATCAACGTGTTTCAGCTTTCTTCCAGAAAATTGCATCAGAAAATGACGGGCAACTTGACCTGCTTGTTAATAACGCATATTCCGCGTTGGAGGTAAGTTCATGCAGGTGTGCACTTGCTATGCCGTGCCTTGGAAAAACCAATTGGAGACATTCTTTTGCAATCAGCCTCGGAATCATGTAGAACCTGAATATTCTGAAATAAAGCGTTAAAACTCGATTTTGACACCAATCTCAAATTATGACCGTTAACTCACGCTTTTGTCGACAAGTGAAGCGTAGCTCAGCCTGTTAACTGCTTACCAGGGTTGCGGAGTCGGAGCTAAACTGCCTGACTCCTAGCTTCCAAAATTTGCGACGCCGACATTTCCAAAAATTCCGACTCCTTAACATAACGTGAATGAAATATGACTGTCAACAATGGCAAAGAAGGTAGCTAAAATGATTTTAGAAATTAAGCATTTTGTTGTTTTCGCTAGATACATGAGTTAAGGCTTTAAATTAATCTGATTATATTTAAAGAATATTTAATATTCATAAAACTCATTTTGTTTACTATGAGTAGCTGCTATTACGTGAATGATTTAAATAATGACGACATTAACATACGATTAAAATCGTGGTGCACAGCAAGAATGCTTGGTTTCAATAAAAGTTTCAAGAGAAATAGTACCATTTCAACAAGCACGAGGTAGGACCACTAACTTAGGAGTGTGATCTAAAAATTGATTGAATTGGACTTCCGGAATCGGATAAAAAAACCTCAACTCCGCAACCCTGCTGCTTACTGTGTTCACCAGTTACTTTTGAGGTTTCTCCTTGTAGATCGCTTGGGCGGTGAGATGTCTGCCCCATGTCGTCGAGACTAGGTTGCTTGATCGCAGTGCACAGAACGTGTAGTGCTTGTAGTTTGTTGCAGAAAGCGCGACCAAAAATTTTTGGGACTTGCCAATTGACTGCTGGGATTTAATCAACAATGTGGGCTTGAGGTAAGAAAAATTAAATTTTTCTAAATAAATAAAAATGCCATTACGTTTAAAGCAGGGGTTCCCAACCTTTTTTGCTGCTCGTACCCCTTTGTCAGGTCAGAGCATTCTTAGTACCCCCCAAAAAATTTTGAGATATATATTGCTCTATAAGAGATATATAAGCTGCTCTGTGACCCAAGGATCTTCGTACCCCTTGATGTTCAATCTCGTACCCCTTGGGGGTACATGTACCCCCGGTTGGGAACCCCTGGTTTAAAGGTACCGCATGAATTTATCGTTGCATAAACAGCGTTGTTTTAAACATAAGCGGGATATGCAGAGTGCAGACCCGTATAGCAACCCATTCAATTCCCGTTTCAAGCAACATTATTTAGTGCTTTTGATATATGCAAACGAAGATTACTTGTAAGGAGTATAATTTTCTGTTGAACGTTTTGTTTCGGATGAGGTGTCTTGCATCTTAAACATACTTGTTGGAATTATGAGTAAAGAACGCTTCATGATACCATGGTGTCTTGCCTACTTCATTTCATTTTTAGTGGCAATACGAATATTGTCACATAGCTATATCGTGCATGACGATTTGGTGATAGGTTCTTCGCTTGCAATTGTCGTGAAAAAGATCAAAAAATAATACAAAACATTAGCATCCTTCCCATTACGCAGGATAATGGCAAATAATTTGTTCTGTTTTTTCGAGTTTGATTTTGAGATTAGGTGAGGCACGAATATCAATAACTAACGTCTAAGGCAGCGTTTCTCAAAGTGGGCGGAATCGCCCCAGTGGGAACGATTTTGAATGGCAAGGGGGCGAAAATGCTCAACCACTAATCGATCACTCAATTAACTTCAGTAACCTACTATCATGACTCGTTAGTTGCAAATTTTAATTTACTATGATAATCGTTGGAGGTTGTTGCTAAAGCAATTTATCTGTTTAATTTTTACTCTGGGTCGTCTATTTGCCCAGCTACAGTGTGGATTATTTCAAGGCTGTGAAACCGTCGTAAAAATGACACAGCTCTGGCTCCGGAGCTCTTATTTTCATAAACATGGCTCCGGCTTATGTTCGATTTCACACATTAATATTCTAATTGTCTTGGTGTGCCTCAAGTTGAATCGAAAATGAATCAAATCAAGTACACAAAACTAAAAGAGTATGCCAAACCTTTTTGAGTAATTTAATCTGGTAATCTTTTACAAGCAGCACTGTTACCATGAGGAAATCATCGAAAAAAACAACAATCACAGGTTCAGACAATGCAGATAACAGCTACTAGCAGAATCGTAACTCAAAGTCAAGATAACGGTAATACAAACAATTTCTTGAAAGGCAGTCGCTGGTTTAGCCGTCAGTGCCTGAGGAGCTTTTGCTCTTTCTTGACCAGAATCAAATAAAATGGCTGTTTGGAAAACTACATTTGTGTCTGAGCATTTCAACACAGACCAGTCCCAATTGACCAAGTGTTTTGCACTCGTTGCATGCTTTGTCTCTTGCAGCCTTGACGATTCCAGCTAACAGCGCCGCCCGAGCCAACCATGCAAAGAGCGCAAAACAGTCGATTACCTCTCTCATGTGTGCTTTCAAACACGCATGCATTTACATTAACACAAACGCGAAAGTGTTTTCAAAAATCCCTTTATTCAAATAATAGTATGACTTCTAACAAGAATTTCACATTTGACTGTTTAGAAATAGCTAAAAACTTCTCATTTTTTATCTTTTGCGCTCATGGCAAACATTGATCAATCGTAAATAAAGCACAATTTAACCCGCAAAGCTTAAGAGAAAATCAGACCAATGGTTACCGTGCTGAAAACATAGATTTTTTCCACAGAGGTAAACGTCAAGAAAGTTCCACATTTGTTTACATTGATTTTTATACCCTCCTGATAATGTACTGCTATGTAGAGCAATGCTAGTTCGCTACCAATTATTTATAGCTTTCATGTTATGCTACTGCTTGTAAACGTAATGTTTCCCAGTGAACTTTGCCAGTAATCTGGGAAACCTCGCTGGTAACCCTAATGGTTTCTAATAAAAATTCCTACTTTACAATGGCGTCCCGTGCATTCACGCTTAGATCTGCAATGGTGTCATATCTCAATCATACTCCCTGTTAACAGCATGACTACACAGCTACAAAAGCTTTGGAATATTTTATTATATACCTATTCATTATAGCCCAGTTCTTTTTAGATCGCTACACTACTGCAGACCCGATTTATCATTCTGACTAGAAAGTGAGATGTTGTAGTTAACGTTTTCTTACTTTTACAACATTGGTTCTCAACCATTTCGCTGAAGGGGGCCAAATCCAGACCTACGATTTTGTTAGAGAGCCGCACTAAAGGTTTTTACCACAAGTCAATTGACACGTTTTGTTTTATTGCGCTAACGAAGTCTGTGACACAAAATATTAGAGGTGTTACTAGAGGACACTGCCTAACGAAAGGAATCCTTTCCCAGCAAAGATTCAGACACCAAGGTCTTACAGAGTATATATTTCGCCTACGAAACAGACATCATCAGCTCTTATTCAAATAGAATCTGTTACAGATAGATTCTTAAAAGCCGCACAAAGGATGCTTGGGAGCTGCATGCGGCTCTTAGAACAGTGTTTGAGAAATTGTTTAACAAATAACACCGCGCCTGCCAGTTACGATGTCACAGCCTTAACGATTATTAAACCAGAGAAACATCAAAGGCTTGCAGATCCACTGTTGTAAGTGTGGTGTCGTAGTTCACAACAATCGCGTTTAGTGTGCTATAAAGGGCACACGTAAGTCTATTTGGCAAAACCGTTAGTATCTAGGAAGGGATTAGGAGACGAAACTATCTCTCAAATGACCGTAGCTCCGGCTCCGGTCCTAAATTTTAAACTGAGCTCCGGCTCCTGATTTTCTATTTGAGCTCCGACTATAGGCAAAATGCCCTGCTCCGGCGCTCTGACTCCGCAGCCCTGGATTATTTTCACAGGAATTCTGAACGTAATATTAACGTCGTAATACGATTGCTTAGTTCAGCTTTTTAATGGCTTGGTTCAGCTAGTCAATACTTTGTTCAAATAAAATTATTTAATTTACTAGTTTGTGTTTGCTTTATCAGGCTTGGGGCGCGAAAACGACGTGCCGAGAGTGAAAAGGGAGCGATGGAAGAAAAAAGTTTGAGAAACACTGGTCTAAAGGGCGCGACTGAAACTGCTTAAGAACCTCTGATCTAGATGCTTGATTGGAGATGAAAACGATAAAATCTCTGAAAACAAAATTTTGATAGCTTCCACCTCCGATTTCGTCAAGAAAATTGCTTCTGAATTTCAAGTGCTTCCAACCAGGATTGTGTAAGAAGGTTGCTGCCTCAAAAAACAATGCTTGATCAAAAACGCAGCTTAAGCGATAAAGACAAGAAACGATAAGGAAGCGTAAGAAAAAGAAAAGAACTTGAAAGATATAAAATAGTTGTGTTGTAAACAACATCACCAATATCAAAATAATCTGACCGGTTTTGATCAGTGCATGGCTAATTTTCACTATTAATGTGAAACGTTTCAATGAAATGACTGGTATGGAAATTAGTTACAAAGTCTAGAATTACGACGCTTTCGTGGGGCCTTATTTGAAAGCTAGCTACTTATAAGCGCTTTCATCAATTGCTCGTTTTATGTCTAAATTTGTACAAATTCCTGAGTGTTTCGAAGCTGCTGCTGTCGCTGACGTGAACTATTAACGTCTTGACGGGAGTGTGTTTTGTAGCTCCAAGTAATGTTTGGATCACAGCACATATTCAGAAATACCAACATACAAATTTGCAAACTTACCCTGTTATTTCGTACTGGTTAAAAACCCCTATCCCCTTAATTTTTTGCTGCTTCTGACTGACACATAGTCCAGAGCAGGGGTCTCAAGCAATCGGGTCGCATGTGGCCCGCAATGGCGTTTTGTACGGGCCGCGATGCTTCTTGGGAATTTTCAAATAATCAGCATTTACGTTATTTTGTTTATTCATCGGTGTTTGAAAGTGCTCTGCTAGCAAGTGAACAAGTTCCTTTTAAACAAAACGTAGAGAAGGCTAGAAATGATTTTCCTGTAACTCATGACACCTTTCGCAGGAAATAAGATGTTTAAGCTGTTTCCAGCAAGGTTCAGGTCCCGCCATTGTTGCGTCATCGTCATAATGCAACCCCGGGCACGTGGGCTGCGGCCTTCGGGTTAATTTATAAGTCCTCATTTGGCCCTCGGAGCAGTTTGATTTTAAGACCCCGGGTCCAGAGTGTCTAACCACTCCTATCTTGGTGACAGAAGTGTTGAAGCATAGTACGCTCACTCGCAGCTTCTGTTTTTACTGTTGCAGCCTAGTTTGAAGTTTGCCTTGTTTGAGAAAGATTCTACTGTTAACAGACCTTGTGCAGTTTTTAAGTTGTTGCAGGTATGCAGTAAAAGTCTTAATAATTTTCAGCTTGAAAATATTCCGTATGTGAAACTCACTATCACACCCCGCAGCCGTTAAAGCATTTAAATGTGTTTGAAGGTAAATCGATGTTGTACTGCTTGAAGAGGTTAGTGTGATTGTTTCGCAGAAATCATTACATCTGCGCAGTCCATGCCTCTCGACTGATGGTGTCAAGACAAAAAGGGCTTATAGTAAATATCAGCTCAGTGGGAGGAGTGACGTACCTCCAGACACCTGCCTACGGGATTGGTAAAGCTGCGGTAGGTGTTCTTCACCGCATCAATGCAGTATGTTTATCTGCGAAGTTTGAAAATGATTAATAAGATTTTTTATGTGTGTTAAAAAAGTTATTTTGCAAACTGTAGGAGTTATACAGTAAAAGTAGCTACAGTCTGCCCTATTATTTCAATGAGTATTGCGTTGCAGAAAGATCGAATGGCCAGGGACTGCAGCTTAGAACTGGCCAAATATGGCGTTGCGTTCGTCTCCGTCTGGCCAGGACCTGTTCGGACGGAAAGCGTCATGAACAAATCCGATGAATTCTTGGCCAAACCTGAGGTGGTAATGTTAAGTGTTGCGTTAGTGCTCATTGTAAATTAATGCGTGAGGATTGTTTTTTAAAAGTTATGACAATAAAAGGAAAATTGCTAACATGGTTGCATACACCATAAAAGGTATCTAATATCTTACGCGTCATTGTACTGATTATGTGGACTTGCAAAGCAGTGATATAATTAAAACTGTGCCAGCTGTTTTTTTATGAAGGTTCCACATAGAAACAAACGAATAACGAAAATTGGAAAAGTGGCTTGCACCGTTAAATTATTTCTTTCAAAATCGAAGCATGTGTTTACTGTCTACAAATATTTTCGTATAAACAAAATATTTCAAATATTCTTTATCTCTGTCTCATGGTTACAGTACCAGTGGATGTACGACAATGGTGAAAGCACTGAATTTCTCGGAAAGTGCATCTCACATCTTTTATTAGGTGAATATGGACATTGACATTTTGCTGAATATGTGAAGCTTGTTCATTATCGGTGGTCCGTGCGTCCGGAACCTCGCGCGTATAATCCCTTTTCAAATTCATTAAACTTACAGAGGTATAGAGGTCAGCTGTAATGCCCTTGCATTTCGAATAGAACACCTTTTCATGCTTAATGCCTTGCGCCTGACTTGCTTCTTGCAGATCCCAACGTCACGCGGAAATCCGGTCAGGTCGTTCTCTCCACTGACTTGGCGTCGGAATATGGTGTCACTGACGTCGATGGTAAAATTTATCCGTTATTCGTTCAGAGATATCTTGTCATTGCTTCAAACTTTGTTTGCTTCCCGTACCAAACATTCGTTTCAAGTTGCTTATTGGGAATATCGCCGAAACGCAGCAACAACAGCCACAGATGTGTGCCTCTTTAACAATCACGTTAAATCTCATTAATTTACCTGAAAATTCAAAGTTTACATAATGCTTGGTGTTTCCGTTCGTTATCACAAATAATCGTTTTTGCGTTTTCTATTATTATCTGATAATTTCTGAAACTAAGTTTGTCTAATAGATGAGTTAATGTGCTCAAGTTATCGTTAACTGCACTAGATTTGCATTAAACATCAATGTAGTTCGCGCAAATCCTCCAGTGTATATTTTGATAGCACTGCTGCATGACTGACTGAATCCGATTTTGTAGTTTACTTTTTTGTGTGGAAACCGAAATACCCTTTAGCCATCATTATACCCAGGTCTAACCTGGCCCAAAGTGGTGACGCCTGACAGGGCTCCACCTATGGATCAAACAGTTTTTTTTTGAAAGGGCACACTGAGCTCTTCAGTCTAGGTATACGGAACCGATAGAGAATTGTGGGGAATAGTTCTCAATTTTGGTTGCAGCTGAATATTGCCCCTACGTATTGAACACTACTTAAGAGTTGTCGTCTGCTGATGACCGGGCAGCTCAATGACTCTTGCCCAGACTTGCTTGTGATTTCTCGTTACAATTATCTTCGTGAAGGTTTTGTAGCGGATGAATTGTTTAAACATTGGAAACAGGAGGTCCGCGTATCTCTTTCATTTCAAGCTCCAAGTTCGTCGCCAAAAACATTTTTTATTTCTTCGTCTGGCATTCTCTATGTATTCTCTGTGATATGGGTCTGTCGGTTCTTGAAGTTGCACAGGTCTGGCGACGTTCGCTTCCGTTGCTCCGGGCATTGTTGAAGGTTCGATAATGTTAATACGGGGATGTTAATCATCCCGGCCTTGGTGACTGTGACTGAAACGCGAGTCCTGAGTGGATCCAATCGTGGCCTATCGGCAGGCTCGCGGCTAATCTTGTGTTTCGGCCAAGTAAGCCACGAGGGACTCTGATCCGAGGTCATAAAATCGGGACTCAGTTCGGAAATACATACAATTAATCATATCCGTTGCAATTTCGAGAATATTTTGCAAAATTCGTATGGTTTTGTTTCGCATGAAACTTATTGTAGTAATGTTTTGACAATCCCATCATTGACTTGGACGGCCTGTCCCTGCAAAATTGCATCATCATTTTCCGAGTACTTTTTCACACAACATTTGAGGTTTGGTTCCTTCGTATTTGTTTTGCAGGCAAATCACCCATAAGCATGAGGAGCTTCCGAGCAGCTGTGGGATTAACCGGATACACTTGGCTCGCTGACTACATACCCGGGTGGCTGCAGTATCCGAAGTGGTTGTATTTAGTGCTCTTGTCGCGCTTTGTCAACCTGCCTCATAAAGATCGTGGTGACTACGCTTGAAGCACACAACCTAATTGCTTGCAATGCATCTGACTTGGCGTTACCTGTAGCATCTGGTTGAAAGATTGTTGACAAAAATCATGTCATTGAAAATGAGTGGATGGAGCATGATCTCAACTACGCTTCGGCGAGACTGGTATTTGAGCACTTTCCTGCAGTTACAAGTTGCCCGTAGGTTTTTAACAGACTTGTTCCATCCTAATAACGTCACTGTCGCCATCACGGATTTACCTCTCAGAGACGATGTTTTCGTTGTTTGCAACAAAATTCTTTCCACTTGCGTTCGCATTATATGTGAAGGCGTACGTAAAGCACGCAAGTTGGTTGTTCGACCCGTGGTAGAACGGAAAATAGCTTTAATTAACTTCAAGGTTGCTATGCAATTACAAAAATATTTGCAGAAACTACATGTTATATTTTTTCGCCGCTGGCGACGATCGTAGCGATGGAAACCAATGACGGTTCAGAGCAAGACGTTGCAATCGGCCGATTCTTTGAAAAGGCCACTTGCGCTACTTCTGACATTTTGCATAATGATTGCTTATCCAACGCGAACAAAACCACTGCTGTGTCCCAAGATGTAAATCACTCAACGACTGGCATGATTTCCCGCTTTCGTTTCAACATATGCTTTGCGATTGTTGGTCACTGCGGTAAGAGCAAGTTGTGCTACTTAGATTTTTATAGTTCCATACAAGTATCTACCTCTGCATGTTGGTCGATGACGCCGTACCTGACTGAACATGCTACTGAAACTACCTTGTGTTTGCTCTTAGTCTATGATAAGTGCCAAGTTATGTGGAATACTCCTACTCAAATTACTCCTGTAGTCAAACTGAGCAGAAAAGATGGATTCCTCGAAGCAGCACTGCAGCAAGGCCTGCCCTTAAAAAATGCGATAGATGAAGTAACTGTTCAGCATTTGGTTTAGGTTTCTAATATAGCATCGGGCAAACACGTTGTTAAACGAACTTGATGTGTCTTGAGTCAACGGAATTTTCATTACGTGCAGACTGTTGTGGTTTGTTGTAACAGTTGGCGGCGACTTTGAAATGTAAGTATGAAAGTGAATCGATTCATATTTTACGCTTGTAGTCGTACGTCACAAACTATCCAAACGCGCGTTTCGATTATTTTTTGGTGACGCCAATTTACCGCTGGTTGAGAATGCCCTGTTGTGGATGTCACTAACTGGACGCAATTCAGAGCGATATTAAAACAAATCACTTTATTGTGGAAAAGCTTGGTACAGTTACAACTGGCGGATGAACGTGTAACCGACACGGAGTCACGTAATTTTTACATTATATATTATCAACATTCGATTTCAAAGTGAATTGCGGTTCTCTGGAATTGAGATTACCGAAAGTCGCTGAAAGTTTTCGGCCATGACAGAACATTTTTGCAAAAAGACAAACTCTGCATTTCACCAGTGGTGGCCTTAGGGGAGTGCGAACAGTGCAACCGCACAGGGCCCGCAAGTTAGGGGGCCCGCACTTAACCAGTTTACGCGCTTTATAATTAGAGTTAGACCATAAGAGATTGCAAACCGCTCAAATTCATATATCATTTTCTTTTTATCGAATATGGAACTGAAATTAATTTTGTCGTTTCTGCCAATCAGCACCATTT
>Ga0210059_1005048_pt1 | contig 21230 bp, 13 predicted proteins | sample Ectturendosymbi2_FD_188042 | JGI IMG/M metagenome (GOLD analysis project Ga0210059, IMG submission 188042) | Ecteinascidia turbinata endosymbiont from Florida, USA - Sample 2 (SPAdes) (version 2) | ecosystem: Host-associated > Tunicates > Ascidians > Unclassified | place: Key West, Florida...
CACCTCATTGATTTTGTGATCAACAACGCCTTGCGAACTGTGACTGGATGCCTGCGTCCTACACTAGCGGACAACCTTCCTATGCTCGCAGGCATCCAACCAGCTGAGCTTCGTGGCAAAGGAGCTAGTCTACTCTGTTTCTAGCACACCGCGCCATGGAGCCTGCACATCTGCTCCACCCAGCTCTCACCTAGTCACTCGGTGGGAACGCACGGCAACTCAAATCGAGACACCGATTTGTACGCGCCGCACAGCTCACAGTTCATCTGACAACAACAACATACGTGCGGCGAACTGGGCGGGTCACCAATGGAATGTGTAGTAGTTGGAAAACATTGCGAGACTCCGTACTTTCATCCCCGACATCGGCACCCACCATCCCGGAACGGCTCTGCCGAGAACAGCGTGGCTCCAGCTTAACCACCTCCGCACCGGTGTCGGACGCTTCCGCTCCAGTTTGTACAAATGGGGTATGGCCTCCCCTGCGGCCTGTGAGTGTGGCACATAAGAACAAACCGTCGACCATGTTGTTCTCCAATGTCCAATCCATCAATCTCCTCATGGACTGCACGGCCTGACGGTTCTGGACGATGAGATAATCGAATGGCTGCTCAACACCTGCCCCGAGATCCAGTGCGACCTAGCAGGATACGAACTCGCACTAGTAGATTAGTAGATTTCCACGTGTCCACTGACATCATGTGTTCCTCTGCACTAAACTGATTTTTAACTTATACCCTTTTTGTTCCATTAACACTAAATTAGCCTACGACATCACAGTTTGGGTGTTATTGAAAGTACCATACAGTCGTTGCCATTACAGTTAGTATTTAAATGCTCTCAGTAGCTTTAAACGAAACTTTAGTTTGCTAAAATGAAAGTAAGTCATTCAATGTGCGGCCCTCACGAAGGCAATGACATAATTTTTGGCCCAGTAAGGCATTTCGGTTGGACATGGCTGCTTTAGACCATCCCTGGTTCTTCTTCTCCATGTTTTTCTGACGATGGCATGCTGTTCCCAAGACTGTGGGTTAATGCCAGCTTGTTCCAAGGATCAATTTCGCTGGTCTATATAGCGCAGCTTTGGCCTTCCATGGGGTCTTCTTCCTTCATCAAGATCCCCGCAGGGCATGATTCGAGGCGATCTGGAGGGGTCCATCCGTACGACATGTCCTGCCAAGCGGAGACGTCGCTTAGAAGTTGTTTAGGGTGGTCGTGGCTGCGCGAGGGTCGCGCACGCGCACTTGGCCATCAGCATGTCCACCGGGGCTTGGTGGCGCACCAAGAAGTGCGATTCCCATGAGGTTGTTTGCAGCGGGCTGCCGGGCAACGCGACACCGCCGTTGCCGCCTTTTCGTTATTACGCAGCGTCTGACAGTTGGTTCTGCGCATCGGACAAACTTGCCAGCAGTCGTGACGTGTGCAAACGTTGCCGCTAACGGTTTTGAAGAAAAACAATCTCGCGGAACGGGTGCCAGGAGTTTGGTGCGGTCGTAAAGTGGAAAAGAAAGAGAAAACGTTCGCAAAAGATACAAGCTGGAAGCATCACAGGATCTTCGCTATTTCCAGAATCGTGCGATGACGTGTTAACATCAGGCCCCGGCGTTGTCATGCCTCCGCTAACAGGATCTTCAGAAATGCTCCAGAAGCTAGGCACCGTAACCATACATACAGAAGCTAGGCACCGTAACCATACATACAGAAGCTAGGCACCGTAACCATACATACAGAAGCTAGGCACCGTAACCATACATACAGAAGCTAGGCACCGTAACCATACATACAGAAGCTAGGCACCGTAACCATACATATGGGGTTTCACTCCACACTCCAAGCGTACGAACTTCCTTGTGTTGACGAGAGTGTCCGCGAAACCAAGACATCAGTTGCTGTTCTCTTTAAGTTGTGAAAGTCAAACGACCAACATTGGTTTTTTAACTGAGCGTGACTGAAACGTCTTCGAAAAGTACGTAAAATATTGTCTATTTAGCTTCTGAAATAAACAAATCAGCATTTTCAGCATTGCACAGCGCATTACCCAGGTCGTATTGCAATAAATAAAAACTTACCCAACTGCCCATTTGCAAATGAGCAGATACATTGCGGAAACGCGATTCCACGTTTTCAACCCATGCTGACATCACAGTTTTCGTCAGGTCATTTTAAAGTCAAAATTTCGTGGAGTAAGACTTGCAATATGTTACCACTACCACCAACCACGGAAATACAACGGTGGAGTTGTTCGATAAATCGAATGACGAGTTTAGTTGGCTGCGATAGTTCGACAAGACACAAGTCTAATCGGAGTGTTTGGACAGATTCCGGCGCCCAAGCAACTTTGTCAAACCTAGAACAGGGACAGACTTGACGACTGTAACAAGGTAAGTTACTGGCTGCTGTAACGGTGACTAAGCGTCATGGAAGAAGGCAACGAAGACGAGAACCATGAGATCGGTTTAAGTAGCCGCGAAAGATTCTAGTACCAGGAAGTCACAGGTACCGATTCTAAATTAGCCTAACATCCGATGGCGCTTGGTCTGGCCCAGAAATGCTTCCACGCCACAACAATGGACCCAGACAAACCCACATCGAGAGAAAAACACTGCCTTTACACCAAAACGTCGTACTCACAAAGACGTAAATTGGTATGCGATCACTTATGCCCTAACTAGGGCGCCACTTGCAGATAAGCTTCTGACATGCAGTTGCAGTTGAGCGCGGTCGTTTTCTTAGTCCACCTAAGCACAAGCACAGACAAAAGAAGTGCGCCTCAACTACCGTGAAAAAACTCGATTGTAGGACTGCTGATGAGCACCCCAATGTCACTCAGTGCTACCAGCATACATAAGCACTCCCTGCTGCTACAAAGCATTGACAACTCTTACTACCTAGATTTAAACGTTGTCAGCTGTAAGACAACTTTAGTAGCTCACGCAGTTGATAAAAACACTTCAAGACACCAGAACGTTGAAAGCCTGCACAGCACAATCAAACGCACCTTTTCGTAAGTCCAGTAAACGTAAATGTCAGACAGTTTCTGATACGAGTCCAGATCGACGTTTGCACAATCTGTATCGTTGAACTTGTCTCGAGGGTAGAAAAGATAAGTTGCGGAAACAGACCGGTTGTAGGATCTAACCTACAAAACATATAAAACAAAAATAAACATTATTGAAAACAGTTCAGATTTCAGCAGCTGGGCAACAACAGATTTCTTTGCATAACTAGAGCTTCAATGTTGTTTCATGGCGATAACATCTGTCGAACTTGAAGTGAATGTATAACTTCGAAGTAGAAAATGATTAAAAAAGACGTAAATTTCCTATTTTTGACAAATGTAGCTACAACAACAAAAATTTTATTTGCATTCACTGACAATATTTTCATCGATTGCACGTCTGTGCAAAAACGCCTCGCCCGACAGTGTCTGAGCATTAACATTCCTTTTTAAATTGAGCTCTTCTCATGAAAAAATCATTGCGTCCAAGTTTTATGACGACGAACGATTGCCATCGCGTCACCGCATGCATCTCAACGACGGATTGCGTCTAAAGTGAAATGCAGTTGACGGCACCGATAGATTTAACATTTGAAACATGTTGCCTAGGATGCCACTTCTCACTGTTGCAGCACATGCAGTCGCGATTATTTTTAGTTTTTTTCCTAGCCATTAATTTTCAGCCCTTGTTTGGCTTTTCGGGCAAACATTAAAACACAACCCTTTTAAAAGAAGTACATTTTTTATTCGTACGCCAAGCAGCCATAAAAAAAGCTTTTAGGATTGGTGATATTAGCAAAACATTTGTTACTTAAAAAATGAAATTTGACATGATACCATGAAACATATATTACCTGATGCAAATATTGGGGGGGAAGATAAAGGCAATCACCAGCGTACAAAGTAGCGTACTCCCAGGCAATGTCTGCCACTTCCGGGTTGGTGGTCAGGTCAATGCTGTCAGGATCGAGGAGAGAAAATCCCGAGCCCTGTATTCACAGACTGAAAGCTTTAATTCATGTTCTGCGTTCATTTGTAAAACAATCCTTCAAAACTACAGCGGAAGAAACAAACTTCGTTCTGTCGTACTAAAAAAAATAATGCCGAGCATTCGAAATAATGCGTTTAACACAACGGCCTGGCAACAAGGCGCAGTTTGCCGGTAAAAGACGCACAAACGAAGCGAACTCGAGCAACATCTCGAAATGTTGTGGCAGGGGTGGGGAACCTTTTTACCACCACGGGCCGCATAAATGGTGGATTATCGCTGGCGGGCCGCAAAAACAATTGATTTAATCAAAAAAGTCAACCTTTGTCTAACTATGAGGGATAAGGGATTCTCTTGACATGCTATCTAAGTATCTGCTTGTCATGGAGCTTCGTTGTGAGTCGATTCTGTACTCTAAATTGGTAACGAAAATTCTGATGCGGGTCATATCAAACGATCATGCGGGCCGCAAGTTCCCGACCCCTGTGTTACGGGAAAGAAGGTGGCTAGATGTGCGAATGTGTCGCACACCGTAGAGATGCCATAAAAGCACCGACTCCCACGAACTGACAGCGAAAGATGTGACTTAACAGCAAAACAAAAAGCGCAAGGGATTACACTAACAGAAAAAAGGCAAAAAGTATTGAGAATGTAAAGCATCAACTGCATAAAATCCCACAAATGAGAAACCACATCAACTGTTACCGAAGATCTTTGTCCAATGACCATGTCTAGTTTTGACGCATCCTTAGGGTTGATAAGCATCCAGTCCTTGCGACCAGCAACAACACAGTGCAGAATGTTGTCAGCATCATAGTGTATCATGGATCTTTGCAAAATATAAGTCATAGGAAACACGCCGCCAATACCAAGTGACTGTTATTAAGTAATTTTCGTTACTCTGATTTGGTGTGTCGTTTATGCTGCACCTGCATGGTTGAACACGCTCCCCTAAAAAACGCAAATTGAAACCAAGGCCGAGGAACCGACCTGGAGCAAGAGCCCAAGCAATTTTGGATGGGCCAAATCGTTTTGAATGGTGGAGCCGGAGCCTTAAACATGAGTTCCAGTTCAACAGACATAAATAGTTTGTGGAGCAAGCCAATTGTACAAATAATACAAAGGTTTTTAGCTTCTAATGGACCAAATCTATTTGGAGCCGGAGCCAAAAGCTTCCAAAGGTTGGAGCCGAAGCCAAAACTTTTAGATGCCTGGAGCTGGATCCGGAGCCCGAAATTTGAGTTCCGGGTCCACAGCCCTGGTTGCAACATCTGTTTTATGCGCATTTCAACTAACTTAATTACACAAATCTTCGTTGAACAATATTATTTCAGCAACAGAAACAGCTTTACATAAGTAAAATTTTAGGAGCTTCACGATTAGAGGTGAGCACAGACATTGCTGAACCACAGACAAGTGTCCGGTGACTGTACAGCACAGAAAACTGAACAATCGCCGAGTGAATAAAACAAAAAGAACTTTACTTGTTACAATGCGTTATTTGCAGATGTGCTTTTGTACGAAAGTGTAAACCGAAAGAGCGTTTCAGAATGCTTACCACTCTTTGTAACCCCAGACAAAAAAACACTATAAATGATTTTGTTACCCCCACACAAAAAAGATCTGAAGAAATCATTTCTACAGTACCCCGTAACGACGACATGTTTAGTGGCTGGCATATTGCACGTCAAGTCAACGCGTGGCTTTTCGCGAAAACCTGCGGAACTCTGAAATCGGTAGCCGGATCCACAGCTCCAAAGAAAACTGACGTTTAGGACATTTCATGAGACTTTCTGTTGTCGTGAAGTAAAATGTGGATTAAGCGAGTCTTGATTAGTTTTCCATAAGAAATAAAGACTATCGCAAAAACTTGGAAGTCGGCAAATGCATGTAATCAATTTGCTTTGCGAAACAAATAGGCCGATAATATTTTTGCTGTAATTAATGAATATTCGAAGCGACCTCTACTAACCGACAAATACGCCAGAAGCTGATTCAGAGTTTAGTTTGTTGATCGCCCTTTGCAAATAAACGCGAGCTCGTTTCTTTCACGTAAAGAATAAAAAATCACGTCAAATAAAAAAAACGTTTTACTAGTAGTAAACCCGATTTCCAACACTAAACGAGGGCATTTTATCTCGTTTTTAACAATGCTTTTATTCTGTTCCCCAAAGAGTGTTATTGTTGTGCACATTTTTACTTAAAAACAGCTAGAGGTATGTAATTCATAAGAGTGAATGACAGTAGTTCCAAACGGCAGTCATTGAGCATTATTTCAGAGAATGTAGAAGTTTTAAGAAAGTTTAAGGGAAAATGCAGAGTGCATCGCTTTACTAAACAGAGGCTTCAGAGCAGCTGTTGGAAAACTGCGACCTCGTTTACCTGTGCATCAGAACAGCAGGAAAATAAGTTGTTCCAAGGGTTTCTAAACGGCCAGATTATTTTTGTCAGTCGCCACGTCGGCATTCCGCCAGACCCCAGCAATGGGTTCATTCGATTTTACTTGACACGAGGCCATCAACGCAACGTCGTTTAGCTGTTATGCCGACGCCACGGGCGTCGGAAGGATATTTTCCAGAGGGGGAGATAGTGGATTTTTCCAGGGGTGGCCGAAAGGAATTTTTCCAGGGGGCAACAGTGGTGAAACTTCATTTTTACCAACACGAAACTAAGAGAACAACTTTTTCAACTAAAATTTTAATAGAAAAAAATCAATTTCGATATCTATGGGGTGGCCAAGGCCGCCTTCTGCCCCTGCTCTTCCGACGGCCATGGCCGATGCAGTAATATTTTACGGTCATCCTGCAAACTGTCCGGGTCGTTGAATATCAATACAAAACGACATAAATGGATTTTCAGTGGGCAAATTAGAAACATTCAGGAAGGTGCTGTTTGCTTTTCACTAATTAGGAGCCCGATCAAGCATCGCCCTTGTCACAAAGCTTTACAGCATCATGTTTGACGATGTTTTTTGTATCTAGTACAAAACCACTCCTTTAAGAAAAGAAACAGGCAAAGTGGTGAGATGTTTGGTTTTGTATTTTTTTCCTGAGACTTACCGCGGAGCTATAGCCGAACTCTCATGTTGAAGGAATAACATGTTTTCTCCACAAGATCGCATTATGCTTTGTAAAATCAGGAAAGCATCCCACGAACTTTAAAATGTTTTGTTAAAATTGCAGAAATGACGATTAAGAGTTTAATCTTAAAAAGGACTGGAATGTTGTATAGAAAAACATCCGACCGTTTTTAGTAATCTATCTTATTTTCAAAGCTGTCCACTCAAAAAGCGCAATGTATGTTTTATTGCAGGATGAGCAGCATATAAAACTTTCCTTGGTGATGCAAAAGTAGTTTGATATTGTCATGTGTACTGATATCTTAATTTCTCTAATAGTCAAGTAAGTTCTCTCCACAAGGGGGTAAGCAAGGAATCTATCAGTAAATTTTTTTAAATAGGAAATCAATTTCACGTAACACTAAACATCCTCAGTCCTAAAAGTCGCAAGCATTGCTTACGGTTTTTCTAGGAGTGCAGTAATCATTGAAGCATAAAAAATAACGTTATTTGGTGATTTAACCAAACCACTTCAGCATAAAATTACATGCTGCTCGTTTTTTCTTTATAAAAGAAGACGGCACTTGATTTGACTCTAACGTTTGAACCCCACCAAATAAACAATATTTTGACGAATTGAATTGTGTTTCTGTCTTCCAACGAATATTCCTGGAGTGGCTGCGTAACTGGAATAATAGTCAAGATAAAAATTCTCACAAATACGAAAAAATAAATCACAAAGTGCGAGCGTGTATGTTTTTACTAGTCCAGTGCACAATACACATCTTTACTTTTAGTAGTTGCACTTGCCAACATCGTGCTTGCTAATTGTCATACCTGGTACCATGTGTGCCAATCCATAAATTAAGTTCTTGAAGGTTTTCCTTAAAAGTGCTGCACATAAGAGGTTTGGGCACCTGGAAATTATGCAGAGAAACTAAAATTTTCTTATCGTTTCTATTGTGATTATCAAGAATGTTGAATTACCCGCACTTCCTTCCTCATCGCATTTGGCAAGATAGTGACAACATACCAGTTGTTCACTTTGTATTGTTGCAAGAATCCTTCAAGCGTCATTCGTTTTGTTTCACTTTTTCTGTAAATACATGTAAATGGCTTATTTACCCAATGACACCAAATGCGAAAGATCTCAATTCTTTTGCAGTAAGATTCCAACTGCCAGCCACCCAAATAATGTCGCATAATTGTTTATAATATCCACAAACAACAATGATCTACACATCAATAAATTGCAACGCAGTTCTCACACTTCAGTGCACACCTCCGCTTTACCTCTGCGTATGGGCGCGAGGTGAGCAGCCCTAGTAGGGTCTGAATTCAGTGATTCTTAACCGGGGGACACGCCTCCCAGGGGAGCGAGCCCTTACGCGCTCTACGATATAGGCATTTCTGTCAATAAATTTACCAATAAGCATTTGCCTTTACAACTCATTTAAAGTAAGGTCGGCTTGAAACAAAGGAAAATTACCTTAGGGAGACGTGGTAGAAAAACGGTTTAAGAACCACTGGTCTAAAATTACACCAGGGTCAAAGCAAGCTTTGAAGCTTCTACTGGCGCCGCAACATGACCGGTCGGAGTTGTAATCACCCCGCATAGTCCGCGGTCGATGTCTGGGCCGCTTTACCGTGAATAGCAGCACTTGTCTTACCGATCCTTTTGGGTCATTCTGGTCCTGTGACCCAATCACCGTAGCTAGGATTCCTCTGTTCAGTAGAGAAGTGACTCAACACTCAGTACTTTCCAACTTTAACAGCTGCACAATTTGTTGCTGAGTGTCACACGGTTAACTCTTCGCAAATATCCCATGTCTGCCGCCTGAGCCTACGAACACACTCTTTCCGGTCATTACCCAAGATTCATGACCATAGGTGAGGATAGGAACAAAGAACAATTTAAAAACTGACAGCTTTGCAGTTGTCAAAAGCTCCCGTTTTGTGACCACAGAAAGGTGAAGCTCAAGCGGAATTACGTTTCCATTTATCAATCTCCATGTTCCACCTTCCGTTACTCTCGTGAATACCACAGCAAGGTACTTGTACTTCCCGACCTGATGCAGTGAATTGTCGCTTACTTTCAGCGTATGCTGCTTCGGGTTTCTGGGGAGACATAACGCTGCTTGGTCGCAAGCAGCTGCAAACCGATCAATGCAATGTTGAAGGTTCATGAAAAGCAAGCAGCACCAACCCGTCAGAAAAAAGAAAACGTTTGATCCTGCAGCTTCCAGCGGTGACAATCTCGCCGAATAGACTGTGGCAGTCTATCCAATCCATATACACAATATAAGAAGAGTGACGAAAGCACACACCACTGTTGTTAGATTCCAATGCTCGGAGCAAACGGTTGTGATGTAACCCTGCTGACATGAACACAAACTTCTGAGCAGGAATATGACTTGACGACCAGCTACTGAAGTGTTGAGCACGCTGCTGCGTTTGTTTTTACATAATAACCATGCGGTCACCACGTCTGGCCGGGTGGTATTCTCCCTGGCCTAGCATTCCAGAGTTTTAACAGTGTTGTTTGAAGGTGAAGACTACCAAGTGAACAAGCTGCAGTGTTGTTGGAAAATACCGTATTATAATGAGCAAAAGACGTGCATATAATCTGGAATTTAAAATGGATATTATTAGGTTTGCAGAAAATCACTGTTACCGAGAAACAGGAAGTTTAAAATTGATGAATCACTTGCGCGCCGATGGGTACAAAAGAAAGAGGAATTCAGCGAAACCTGTAAGCAATCAAGTGCTTCAAAACAGAAGTTTAGGCTTGAAGGAGCTGGTAGAAAAAGCAATGTCTGTCTGCAATTGAAGATGATTTGATGGAGAAAATTGCCAAGGAGCGAGAGCAACAGCATCACGTCTCTAGCAAATTGATCACAGTTTAAGCCAAAAAAAAATGTCTGACGAAACGGCTTGACCGAATTTGCAGCATCTCGTGGTTGGCACAGCAATATTCTGAAGCGATATAATTTAACAATTAGGAGAACGACTGCTGGGTAATCAGTGCCACAAGATTTAAAAGATAAAATCCATAACTTTGTGGCTTTTAACGGAAACAAAGATACTTTTATGAACGTCAGCCCTCAATAATTGCCCACATGGATGAAACGCCGATATGGGCAGACATACCAAATGCCACCACCATTGATAAGAGGGGCATCCACATAGCCCCTATCAGAATCACAGGTCACGAGAAAAACCGTGTGTTTGGATGTGAAAGTGGATGGAACAACAATGAAACCTTACGTTGTGATCCCAGCCAAAACAGTTAAGAAAGAGCTTATGTCTACCCTAGGGATATAATGGCAGCAACGCCAAATGGCTGGATGAATGAATTTCCTACTTCAGATCGGATAGAAACAGCGTGAACAAATATCCTTCCCCAAACGCATGCTTGTGTTGGATTCGTTTAAATGCCATATTTCTGACGAGAGAAAGGAAGAACTGAAGCAGTATAAAACTGTTATGTCAGTTATTAGTGGTGGCTGCACAAAATACTTACAACCACGTCGAGTTTGCATTCAACAAACTGTTCAAATCATTCTTTCGTCAATATTACTACGAATTATTTCGCAAAGGTGAATTCGATTACACTTCAGGCGGATAAACCAAAGCACCTAAGTACGTACAGCAAATCTAATTAGTTGTTCAGACATTGAAAAAAAATTCAAAAGACATTGTGATAAATTCGTTTGACGTTTGTGGTATTACAACTGATAATGCTAAAAAAATTTCGTGCCGACTAAGCGAGCTTGCTGATACATTATGTTATATAATTTCCTATTTTTAAATGATTTCTAGGACGATAGTCATCATCATCATGAAGGTCCATTGCCTGAACCAGGCATAAGGGCCAATGTGCAGGCAGTCTTCCAACTTTGTCTATCATAGGGAAGCTGCAAGATACGTAGAGTGTTTAAATTCAGCCAATCCTTGAGTTGGTCCAGGTACATTTTTCCGGGACGTCCTCGGGCGTTCTTGCCGCAAATTTTTCCACAAACAGCCAAATGTTCTAGTTGTTTTGACCTGATAATGTGTCCAAAAAAATTCGAATTGTCGTTTTTTTATTGTTGTAAAGAGAGATTTGTCTTGATTGATTTGGACCAGCACTTGTTTATTTGCTTTCTTGGCCATGTAAGAAATTCTTTGCATTTTCCGGTAAAACCACATCTCAGCAGCTTCCAAATTCTTAATTAGTGCTGTAGTTAGTGTCCACGACTCACAGCCGTATAGCAGAACTGGCCAGACGTAACATTTCAGGACTCTTGTGCGAACACTCATAGATCGATTTTTACTTCTTAAAATATTATCAAGTGTATTGAAGGATTGTTTCGCCATTGCAATACGTGTTCGAACACCTTTATGACATCGTGCATCACTGGTGATCCACGATTCTAAACATTTGAACTTCTCAACTTGATTCAAGGTGATCCCATCAATTTTTCTTTCGAACATTGGAATGCTTTGTGATTTCGTTATGACCATGCACTCTGCTTTCTTCGTGTGTATTTCCATTCCGTAGGACGATAGGACGTGACCATAATTTTTTGTCAGTATTTTATGCCGCTTCTAATCGAGGGTGGCTTTTCATTAAGCAAATACAGTATTGTCATTTCAAAATATTTTGTTTTGTACACCACTACTGGTGTTATGAACTAATTTGCTTTAAGTGTGATGCATAAGCGCAATGTAAGTTTGAATGAAAGTTCAGCTGAATTCTAGTTGCTGTACTAGAAGAAACAAAACACAAAAATTTATGTTGAAACAAATTCTTTAAAATTAAAAATTACTACTTGTTGGGTGGCATGTAAATCAAAAAAATCAGATCCCTGTACATGTAAATCAAAAAAATCAGATTCAAATCTAAAAAATCTGATTTTTTGATATTTTTTTAAATCATTGTACTTTTATTGTTGCAACCTCTCCGGTGGTGTTGCGTTGATTGTGTGATTCACCACGAACGGGATGTGCGCGAAGAACAAAAATATATATGCCTGGTGCAAGCAAGCAATAATAAGAGAGATTGCGACGCACGCTCTCTATTGTTGCTTGCTGCCATGGTGCGAAGCTTTGCGCACATGCCGCTCGGGATTTCCGATCGCAACATTATCAACCTTGAGTTGCCTTCACATGCTCAACAACATGATTACCTATCTTCCAGTTTTTTCTCCACCAAAACGTCCTGATCACCATATTCTTTCAATAAGTAGTCATCATCAGTCCATAAATCCAGTGCTGGGGAGCCTCTCAACAAATCACGATAAACAGCAGGTCTGTACAAATAGATTTCCAATTAGAATGCACATAAAAGAAATTTTGCTACATAATGCGTATCTTAACAACTTTCAACCACTACCAGCAAATTTAATAATACTCAAGTAAACCTGAAGCTACATGATTAACAGGAAAAAGACACAAATGGAAATTTTTACAAATGCTAAACAGTAAAGACCCTACAAATGTTTTTTTTTAACCCAATCTGATAGTAGGTTCTAACGCTTTGAAAACTCTCGAGCAATTGCTGTAGGAAAATTTGCATCCAAGACGTAATATAGCCAGATCTTAAAAACATTCACGCGTTTGCAGTCATTCTGGGTTTGGTGATTGTGGAGGACTTCGATACATCTGTGATTTGCAGTGGTGCACCAAACAACATTGGATAGCAGTGGTTCTCAAATAGGGGTACACATACCCCTTGGATACGCAAAGGTGCTCCAAGGGGTACATACATTTATAAGTGTCTTCATAATGGAATTTTAATGTAAAAGCATGCTAATTATAGGTACATTTTTAATTATTGTACTCATGATTATAGTCAAGAGTTATTTGATAAGCAAAACATTGCCCATAAGGTACATCATTAAAAAAGGTTGAAGGTCACTGGCATAGAGTATTTAACTTGAAAAAAGATCATATACATGGAAAAACTACTAAATCCACAAATATTTTCCACAGTTAATTTTTCACATTTCAGTGTGCTCCAGTTTGTACTAAAAACCTCACATCATGAAGACTAAGTATTCATAGGAGAACATGTCCAACACAAGATGTTAACTAGTTAAACAAACTGTACAACACACCACATACGCCTACCGGTATAATTTCACATGAGCATCCCACAACTCCTTTGGAGTTGGTGCATTAAAATACTCGGGAATTTGACCAACAGGAGGATTCTGCATTCCAAACTCTTTAAAATGACCAGGTGGTATTAAGCTTAATTTTTCAGGTAGTGACATTGACTTAGGGAATTTAATATGAAATGCAGGATCATTTTCCACAATTGCTGCATGTTCTGTAACACTGCGTCCAGCAGCCATTTCATTCAACAGCACAAAAATTATACAGAACATTAACATTTTGCAAAAATATATGTACAGCTATTGCAAAATAAAAATGTAATCATAGTTAGCAGTAAACTTTCAGTTTCACCCTAACTGCAGCCATATCAATCAAAGAGGTTTTCATCAGAAAATGACAGACAAAATCAAGTAAGAGCTAAAATGAAAAATTATTGACAAATTTTCCAAGCACCGCAACGTCAAAATTTGAAGCAATTAAGAATGATATACATAAAAGCAGAATCAACATAACCTTGAGTTTTGCTCTACCTTTGAAAAACTAACAATTTCAATGAAATTTTAAACAACTCTTCAACAATATAAAGATTCACTCTGAAAAAACTCTGTAACTGGTTGTCTCATACGTGGTACGTGGTACTTTAACCAAACATATCAGGGGTGGCCAATACTGCTCTATGTATGAGCCGCATATCGTAAAACCCAAGTTATAAAGAGCCACAACACAAAAATCTAAAAACACAAATTTATTTGCTATTTACGCTTCTGTGACATCAATTCTTTTTGGAACGACTTGCAAAAGTAATACTGTACGGCACGCAAGCTACCACAGAACCATTTTACAATAATTCTACACATTGCAATAGAAATAAAAAATAAAAAACAAATACATAATTTTTCAGAAAGCTCAAACAGCCAGTTTGGCCACTGCTGATATATATGGATTGAATGCCCAATACATGGATGCTAAACAGGCTCTGCTAGCTATAATATCATGAAAGTACACGAAATGCTAGCCAACGATAATATGACACAACTACAGGCTGTTTCTTTTTTCACTGACACATTTCAGTCATTTGCCCCATGACAATATTAAAACTCTCCTTAACAGTATTCGTTAGCTTACCTTTATGGACATTGTAACTGAACTAACATAAATTTTTTCAGACATTTCAAATTAATTTTGGTATATGACCATAAAAACCCAGACTACAGCTGATGGAGTTTAGTCACATATCGTTATGGATCCAGCAGGACTGGCCAAGTTACTGTAATAATTAAGAACGGACATGTGCATGTATTATGACTGTTCAAAAGTCAGATATTTTATAAAAATCCATTTTATGTGAAAATTACGTTGCTATACACAGAACTAAAGTTAAATGGGCAAAAATATGTTTGATGCAAAGAAGTGATATGAAGGCTATAAAGCACATTATATAGAGTTATAACACATTTACTAAAATGCATTGAATTAGCACAGGGTTTTATGGTGCACTGGTACATACACATTCTCCATTGGGGCTAAAACAAGTTCATAATTTTATCCATCTGAGTATGTGACCTTTCCACAACAATGAGATAGCTTACAGGTACTTATTCATGAAAACAAATATGTTTTAAAAAATATTGACAATTTGGTCTTAGACTGAGAATACTACAAAAGTGTGACAAATGGTCTCATAAACGCAAGTAGAAAATATATTTCAACAAACAACTACAAGTTTTGTAGTTGCAAAAACAAATACAAACTGCTTTCAAAATGCTTTCAGCTTTATTTTGCAGGTGCCTGATAAATCTTTGCTTATGATGAAAATAGTTGTTTTTCAAAACATCCAATGTGGTCCATCTAAACATAGGTTGTTGCTGCTTTTCTAAAGATCATACTACTTGCAACCTGTAGATTTGTTATCGTACTTACCTCGAAATTAAATAAACCATCAGAACAAAATCAAATAAGAGACTTGCACCTTCCTTGACACTTCCAGTGCAATGCTTCTCGTACCTTACCATGTGAATGGGTGTCGACTCTGGCCACAGTTCGTAACGTAGCACGAGTTGTCTTGCTTCAAACTGCTCTGTGGTATTCGATTTATCTTTTGACTATACCTTACAACCCAGAGCTACAAAAAGTCTGAGACATGAGAAAGCTTTATTTATACCACATGCATTGATGTAACTTTTTTTTCTGCGGCATCACAAACAATGTGTTACAGTGCACCAACCACAGCTAACTTGTTGGTATGACCTGTTCGAAAAAGGATTGATAAACCATTTGCAAATGAATTTGTTGAAAATCTGGTTCTGTAAGCTACTCAGTATGACAGTCTTTTCACTGCGATTTGTTCACAGTAAACTTCAACATCTATCACATTTTTTGCTTGGAGCATGGACGCAGAATGTAATGAATTGTAATGCGCAAATAAAAACAATGATTTGTGGTATGCCAAAAAACAAGGAATTATGGTACGACACATAAAAGGATATGCAGCCTACGCATGTTTCAAGGTGTGATATTTGTTCAAACTTGGTATCATGCACAGTGATATCTCACATGTTGTGCTATACACAGTCTTTGCATTGGGCACACGTCCTTAACAATTTGCATTTAAATGAGGCCTTTTTGGGCTGCTGCTGGAATATCGCCATTTTCAACACAGATGCTTTTCATTTTTGCACCTAGAAATAATCTTTATTTCACCTGAAATGTCCAAACAAAAGTAAAAGTTTAGTACCACAAAACTAACTGCCAATTAACAATGTTGGATTTCAACGTGAAACCAGTTTATCAGACTGTGCAATTGTGGTGAACACTCTGTATTGTGGCAAACAGCTCCTCCACTTATCTTTTTATTCTCTGAGTAGAGCGAACACGATTGACCAAGAAAAAAAGCTTTACTGGTAGCTCAGATCAGTCACAAATCACTTGTGTGATCAGTTTGGTTGTTGATGAATGCTGCTGGTAACAAGGTTGAGACTATGCTGGTAGACTTTCAAAGTGCACTTTATCATGTGAGGTCACGCCCTTACGCATGGGGCTACATATGCGACACGCATTCTCTCCCATATGCACACAAATTTATTTTTTTTTAAATAAATAAAATAATCAACGTTACATCATTAGTAGCACTAAACCAACTCTACTGCTTACTAATGAATTTAATCATATTGAATAGCATTTCGGACACCATAATGATGAAAAAAGATCTTATTTATTGCATGGATAATAAGAAAAAAACTAACCACAGATGTTGTCAGTCAAAATAAGCTAATCATGTTGAGACTATGAACCCAATTTTTACAGACAAGTTTTTATCAACTAGAACTGAATTTTCAATATTCTGTTCATTTAGTTTTGTTGCTAGACACACATGATTCACATATTCACATAGAATGTACATTAATCACGCGAGTCATCAGCGATACCTTTGTGTTTCATGTCTTTTTGTGTGTATTTACATCCTCACATGCTTTTAAAAAGAGTTCTGTTCATTAAGACCCTTTCCTACAAGCTAGTTTTCTAGCACTTTGCCTTAGAGAAGCATGTATCTTTTTGTGTAACAGAAGTTACTTTTAAAATTTGCCAATAAGCTCTTATGAAAATGCCAAATCAAAAACAATATTTTGCAGGTCTTACTTATATTACGATCAAAACTTTTTGAAGATGCTGTTATGCAAAATATTGGCATGCCATACAATGAATATCTTGGTACATCCAAACACAAATTCATGAAATTTGCTGCAGTCATCATCACATGTCAGCATAATGACTAGTAAAGTTCAACATCAGCATTTTTGTGATAACTTTATAATAAGCACAGTAGATTAAAAGAGAACAGTAGAATAATCAGCTATGTTGATATGACAAATAAAGTCTACATTGCATAAGTCGAAAGATTCATACAATGTATTTAAAAAGGGGTCATACAATGTAATAAAGTCTAACATTCAATCATGAGCTAAGTACTCTCCACAATGGGTGTAAGCAAGGAATCGATCACGAAATTTTTGATAGGAAATTGATCAGCAAATTTTGATAGGAAATCAATTTCATGTAAAATTACGCATCTTCAGTCCTTATTCAAATAGAATTAAATGAGCTCTTGTTGAATATGGCATTTCAAATACCTAACCTTGGATTTTGCTGGCTGTGACATTAAAGCCTAATACCTAGTTAATCTATTTTGCTTTGAATATAGCCCAGGCCTTCTCAAGACTTTACAAATTGGTACTGCAGCTTTATTGCCTGGCACACAGAATAAACAAAGCTACAGGAAAGTCTACCTCAAGTCCATTGAGACATACAATGCAACCCTGCAATGAAGTCTAGTCGCCTTGGCCTGCCTTTTATCACCAAAACACTTTCATGAGGTAATTTTAGCATGTGTGCCTAAGGCATAAGCAACCTGCATCATTGTGTAAATTACCTTTTGCAATATTCATGCAGTACTATGCCCTTGTGTATTTGTGAATGCATCTTGCACAAGCATTTGTTGATTACCTGCTAAATATTCCATTGTCTGCAATGGTGGACTAGAGTGGATGGACCATAAGACATAAAATTTTCAAACACATTTATGGCGTACGGTTAAGATTAAATAAGAACTGTATTTAGAAACAAAGTTTACAGCAATTAATTTAAATCAGCAAATATGGACATTAGTACCACCAAATCAAACTGGCTACAAAAATTGAATGATGTTAGAAATTACTTGACAGAAGCCTATTCAAAATTGAAGTGGCTAAGGAACCACCGCGCCTGCAAGTTTGAATTCGTGGGACCAGTGGTTTTTCTTTGTTTTTTTCAAAACTTTCCAAACTTTTGTGTTAGGGATTAAGTTTACGGGTTAGGGTTAAGTTAGTGTCAGGTTAGCATTAGGTTAGAGTTACCTTCCGTTAGGTTAGGCTAGCTTAGTGTTAGGGCTGCGGTTAACGTCAGGGTTAGGTTTACCTTTTGGGTTTACTATGTTTCTTAGTTGAATAAATTGTCACAACAGAACCTATCAACAAGCGAAACCTTTAACCAGGCTGTATTTAACTAAGAACATCAGCACGCATAAACATTTGCAGCGTAAGTCAATAAACACAACAACTGCCTGGTATAAAACTAAACACAATCTGATACTGATGTGCGATACAATGCCCAGGCAAAGCAATCCAATTTGGCACGGCACATAATCAATAAGTAAAGCAATCAGTGCAGGTCACCACGGGCATTAAAACCTTCACACATTATTGCCACATTACAGGGCGTGTTCCATTAAGGTGTGAAATTTTAAGATCCATGGGCAGTTCTAAAGCCACTGTCATTTAAAAATCACTCTTCAGATCGTGTATAATATTTTTTGTGTATGATTGTGTTTACAACTTCCATTATTAGCTGCAGAAAACTACTTCATTAAAAAAGTTTTTAGAAATTCATTTTTATCAAATAAGTGTTTCATTGACTAAATATTAACATAATTCAAACACTGAACAGAGACACATAACAACATACAGCATTTCAAATAAATATCTAACTTTTTTTTAATTCATTTGTTTATGACCAGACACAAAGTCCAAGTATGAACACACACACACTCTGCAGAACGCAGGTTGATAAAAACAGACAAAATAGAACGTAGTACAAAACAAAGCATTGAAGCTGGCAAAATCACAGGGTTGCAAGCAATTGCATTGAAGATAGGACCATATGGTTACAGACAAACTCTTAACACTGTTGTAGCTAGCACGTAATACTTGTTACAACACTACTGCGGAATAGGGCACCAATTCCTAACTTGGTCGAGTCTAGGTAAAATGCGAAAGCATTGTGGCATGGATGACATGCCATTAATCAAACGGGTACTGCAAAGTTTGACCACTCATTCACGGAATAAAATGCAATTAGTGTTCAAAGAATAAGGACGAATACACACAATCTGACTGCATCAAAGCACGTAACCATGTGTTCTCAGATTTTCTGCATCTGTTGAGAACCAGGTACGTGTATTTTCGTAGCAGAGCCTCAAAGGTAGGAATGTTACATTGAACCTGGTGGTTACTTACACTCGCTCTCCAGGGCAAGTTGTATAGAGCTTTGCATCCTAAATTATAGGCCACACACAATCTCTGCATGCATGACTTAGTGTGATGCATACATGGACGTACAAAAGGAACAAAAGAGTATGTTTTTAACTGCATTTGAACATCAGGAAAAGGAGGCGCGTAGCTTCGCTTGTTTGCTGCACAATTTATATTGATAATGATATTGCAGTTGTCTCTGAATGTCTTTGTCATCTGAGAGCTCAGTATGAGTATCCAATATAATCCCCAGATATTTGTATTGGTCAACAGATTTTTTGTATTGACCACCCAATTTTAATAATGGACTGGCTGTGCTTTTTGCACTCTTATCCTTAAACGTCATACAAACAGCTTTGTTGCAGTTGAAAATGATCCCATGTGATTCTGCATAATACATCTGGCACACATCTAGTATTGTTTGCAACCAACATACACTCAGACAGAACACACAAATATCATCAGCAAACATCAAGTGGTTTAAAAAGACTTCACCAATATAACGCCCCGCTTTAATGTTGTTTAGTTCACTCAAGAACAAATCATGTAAATAAACAGCAAACAAGCATGGACTCAGTACTCCCTTTTGTCCAACCCCCTTAGACACATGAAACGGTTCAGAAAAATGCTTGGCCCATTTTATTTGCATCGTTTATTCCTTGCACCAATGTTTCAGTAGGCGCCCAAAACATATTGCCAGCTTCCTTTCTTTGAATTAGTTTCTCAAATAATTTCATGTACATAAAAGACTAAGCTTATTCCTGATTGTGAAAGGTAAAGGCTTCAAAAATTTTTTTTCACGCTTGTGCTTTACCCTCTTTAAATTAGGGTTTACTCGACCGTTGCCCATTGTCATCTAAATATTGAGATACTCCATCACAAGTTAGGTATGAGTATTTTATAAAAGGTAACATCCTTCATTCACCGGCGATCAACAAAACTCCAACAACGAAAAAATACCCTATTTATATACCACTACTGCAACATGAACAATCACGTATCAGCATAACCAAATATGACATCACACTCAAAGGTAACACAAAAAAGATGAAATGAGTCAAACCAATGACTTTAAAGTACAAATATTATTCTGTTTGAATAAGAGGTGATGATGCCTACTTCGTAGGCCAAATTTATAACACGTAACAGCTTAGTTTATGATTCTTAGCTGGAAAAGGAATTCTTTCGATAGACGGTGTCATAAATATTACTTATTTAGCAAAAACTACTTATGCAAAAGCGGTAATATGAATCGATTCGACGCAAACATTTTGTCAAAAAACTCAATTCGAGTCACAAAGAAATGACTCGTGTCACATTTCAGAGGTGGCCGGAGTCAGTTATCCTGATTCCGACTCATAGGCGTAGCCAGGAGGGACAAAAGGACCATGGCCCCCCAAATTTTTACAAAAGATAGTCATCTTGTGCTTTGAGAGGCGTTGTTTTAAACAAAACACTGTCATTTGCCTACAATAAAACATTTTTCCCTTCCCCCCAGATTTTGGGTTGGCTACGCCACTGCCTCCGACTCCGCTCCGGTTCCAATATTTTTGAAACCGGATCTGAGTCCTTGTCCAGGAATATTACAAATTTGCAAATTTGTAATATTCCCGACACTTGTTCAGACTCCTGCGACCATCGATCCAACCGAAATTTACCCCTCAAATATTTTTCTGTTTGTAATCCTAACCCAAACACTACCCTGATGCACTTACCTCAACCATAGTCGCTATATAGAGACAATGCCTAAACATTAAACCCTCTAAGCCCTAATCATCAGCATTCTCAGCGTACGCAGAATATCACAGTGTGCATGCTCACATGTCCTGAAATCAGAAATTTGGTCTTGACACCAGGTAAGATATAGCCTACCTCTTGTAGTCCCCTCCTCGGAAGTGTCGACAGAAAATCTTCAATAAAGGAACTTGACATTCTGAAAGTTTGCATTAAAACCCTCTAAGGACCACCGCAAGATGGTAATGGTTTATTGTTTCATATGACTCATCCAGTAAGCAGAAGCAC
>Ga0210059_1005049_pt1 | contig 21228 bp, 16 predicted proteins | sample Ectturendosymbi2_FD_188042 | JGI IMG/M metagenome (GOLD analysis project Ga0210059, IMG submission 188042) | Ecteinascidia turbinata endosymbiont from Florida, USA - Sample 2 (SPAdes) (version 2) | ecosystem: Host-associated > Tunicates > Ascidians > Unclassified | place: Key West, Florida...
GAAATATCGGAAAGTATTTGCTTTTGTATGGCATCACCCATCAAAGATATAATTTGATTTTGCACTCTCCAGCTTAAATATGAAGCGTTGCGGGGAGCCTTTAAAAAGAGGTCAGATGTTTGCTTGTCAGCAGCCTCCACTCTCAGTCTCAAGGCAGCTTTAAATACTCCGTCATTGCAATCAGTTTCGTTCAACGAAAATGCACCAGCATCTCTGTGACCCCTCAATGGTATTTCTTGGCGACCGCAAAATTCAATAGTTCTGATGATATGGGAAAGACGATTTCGATTTTCCTCGACAGCCTGCTGTCGACTGCTGTTCAAAGCATTTCGTACATCTCTAGATTTGTCGGCATCTGTCTACGCAAAGTTATCGAACATGGCTGCACATAATTTATGATAGTGACAGTTTTGGTGATTATTGTAATGTTCCTTTCCTTTTTATAATTGCAGTTTGATCCCGAAACTAATGAGCCGGGAGGTTTTGCGCTACAACTGACAGTCTGAGGAGCAAACACAACGCACCATTTGCAAAAAGCTCCATTGTAAATATTACTGTACGCTAACCATGTAAATTCGTTTAACCATTGCTTCTGGAAACTTTGATTTTGAGCACCAACTGTTACATATGGAAACGAGAAACTTGAAGGTTGTGTTGAAACACCAACAGCACAAAGACAGTCTATCAACAACTTTGTGTAAAGAACCTATTTTGCTGATTTTAAAATCAAGCTTAGGGATCAAGATAAAGCATGGGTTCCACATAAAGTCTGTACAGGCTGTGTGGAAACTTTGAGATCATGGTCCCATGGAAAAGATAAGCACCTTCCTTTTAGCATTCCAATGACCTGGAGGGAACAAATCGACCATGTTGCAGATTGTTACTTCTGAATGGTAAATGTGAAAGACTTCAATGAGAAAAATAAACAGCTACTTCAATATCCAAACTTCAATTTAGCTTTAAGGCCTGTTCCTCATGTTGTGGATGCACCCAAGCCTGTATTCAACTGCCTTCCCGATCGTGAAAAGATGATACACTCAGATATTCTTCAACTTATGATGACATGTCGGTCGATAGTTTTAGCAAAAGTTATTGTTTGCCTGTCTATTTATTTGACCAGTCTGAAATTAACTTAATTCGTGATTTACATCTACCCAAACAATCATCTGAGCTGCTGGCATCAAGATTACAAAAAAAGCACGTGCTTCATCCTGGAACCAATATCACATTTTATCGAAATAGATAGCAAGAACTTTTTCAGTTTTTCCCTTTCAGTTATGACCTGTTATATTTCCATGATCTAGAATCCATCTTAGAGGCAATGGGTTTGACACAACAAAAAGATGAGGAATGGAGGCTTTTCATAGACGGTTCAAAGCGAAGTTTTAACTGAATGTCCAATAGGTATGGATACATACTTACATGGCAATAAATATGGATCCATACCTATTGGACATGCAGTGAAGCTTAAAGAAGAACATGATACCGTCAAGATGGTTCTGCACATGCTTTTCATCTGTTGTACACAATTTATTTGGAACACTAAATCATCTAACTACTAAGATTTGATCAATGAGTTTTGGCAAGTTACCACATGTTGGGATGCATATGAGCATCAAGCTGCATTATTTGAAACCTCAGACGCATTTCCAGATAATTTGGGTGATGTCAATGAAAAGCAAAGTGAGCGTTTTCACCAGGACTTCAAAATTAAGGAGGATTGTTATCAAGGATGGAGGGACGCACACATGATTGCAGACTATTGCTGGAGCCTAAAACGAGACTGCCGCAGTAAATCACATGACAGAAAATCAATGAAACGCAAATTTCTAAGTTCTTAATTGTAAATCATAATTTAACTACTCAAAATGGCTTTCTGTTTCTTTTGTGTCTAAACACCATCCAGATTTGGTTTGAAAATCTGTAGATGTATATAGGTTTTGGAGAAGCAAATTTTTGGAGGTGCAAAGGATATTTGCCCGAATTTTCCCAAACTTGCCTGAAAAGTTTTGCAGGCTTTTCCTACAAAATTTCTCCACAAAGATCAAAGATCATGAAGACCTTTTTTGGTATGACATCCAAAAACAGGTCCTCATGTGTTTTTCTGGAAATGTTGGGTGCCATATTTTGAAATCAAACAATATTGGCCCCCATTTTTGCCCAAATTTTCAGCGATTTTGTTCTGATTTTGACAAATCAAAACTTTTAGGTGTGTGCTTGCACCCCCGCTTCCTATACCACTTGATGCACTGTAACATAAATGTGTTTCTTTCTCTAGTGTGACATTTTGCCTGTCCATTTGTGCTTAATTTGTAACCACATAGTGACAAAGGAATGAAATTTGAATGAGCATTGGACTGATTTTAAAGCATCCCCTTTACTCTTAGGTATACAATTTCATAAAAACACTGGTATGTTGTTGCACAAAACTGTGACATGATAGACAAAAACTGACATCAGAAATGAAATCAGCACCCTGAAATTAGTCTAAATCAGTTGAAAAAGTTGAAACAACTAAATGTGTATACCTGTGATGTTTCATAAGTAGTCAAATCAGTGTGTTTGCTAAATTAAAACAACTGTTATTGGTCTCATAATATTGGTCATGAATAGAAATTAATGCGGAATTTGCATCAAGTGATAATTACGCTATAGTCACGACATGCTTAACGCAAGGGCGGATCCAGGGGAGCGATTGTCTTCCCTAAAACCTACAGAGTAACTTTATGCGCCTTAGTTTTGTACAATTCAGAAAACAACAATTGCGATATAAAGCCGTTTTGTCGTCCACTGTTTTGTCACAGCAGTGTTGTGAAGTATACTTCATCTCTCTTTCACTAGCGAAGCCGTTATGAGACTGGATTACCAAATATTATTGAAATCGCCCCCCCGCTAACCTTACTGGCTGGGTCCGCCCCTGACTAAAAGTCTACTGCTAACCGATTTGTAGGCAAAGAATATTGATCGCAGTCTTTCTTCAGGTAATTGGAGCAGCAATCTCCTTTCCTTGTTCAGTCGATTCAGAAGACTTGTAAGGTTTCTTTGGGCAGTTTTTATTCTCATGTTGTAATACATTTTCTTTTTCGCAACTGTTGCCTTTTGAAACGAAACATAATTTTTTTAATTTGCTGATGCACCTACACTGGAACCACCGTTCAGGTCAAATGTGACACAAATAGCATCCATTCACCTCAGCCAAGTCCCTCATTTGTTCACTTGAAACGTCAAATGTGTCAAGTTTTGATAACTGTGGCAAATGGTACAAAACATATGTGGAGTAGTTGCACAAGGTACAAATTGGATTATTTGGATACAGGGGATCCTGTAAAGCAGTAGAAAACTCTGAAAACAATGTTAAATCTTCTACGTCTAAGGAAAAAGTTTATTAACTATATTGTTTACAACATTATGCACATCTGTTAACAACAACTTTCTCTATTAAACATTCCCAGCTCTAAGATACTAGTAACATTGTGCTGACACTGATATACCTTCAAAATGAGATCTTTCAGTTTCGACACTCTTGCTAGATTTGTGACATCTTTCAAAGAAGTGAGTGAATTTCCACTGAGATTCAAAGATTCAAGATGCAGAAGTGTATCAAATGAAGTTCCTGTAAGACAGGTGCCAAAATTGAAAAAAAAAATTTTTCAAAATACTAAAAACGATTTTACTTGCCAACAGATTCAATGAGGTTTCCAGCAAGATTGAAATTTCTCAACCACTTTAATCCATTGATGCCCTGCAACATTGTCAAGGTGTAAAAACATTGCTACAGCATATCAAAAATTCAAAACAAGGAACGTACCTCAATTAAGCGAATAAAATTTTTACTTAAGTCCAATACATCCAAATTGTGAAGGTGGGATATATTTTCAATTTTGGACAAGCTGTTGTTGTAAAGGTAAAGTTTATTCAATCTCTTATTTTTCTCCAAACCACAGATTTCCTAGAAGTAGTAAGAAGTAATCTGTTGTTCATTAGTCCTACTATAAAAAATCCCACAAAAACATCATGCTTTGTTGCATATGATTTACCAACCTTCAGCTTGGTTTCACAGATCCATAGCTCTTTCAACTCTGGACAATATTCAAGGTTTTGCATGCAGTCAAGTGTTTGGCCTACAATAACCAGCTTGGTCAGATGAGGAAAATACTGTAAACCCACAATGGATGGAAAACCAGAGAAGAACATTTCAAGAATTTTAATGCAGGGTCCACTTCCTTCTATTTGATGATACTGAATGCCATTGCTTGTGCACTTAAAAACACAACCAATTAAAAATAATTTAAAAAATACATACAACCAAACACACACAATGTTAGGTTTGCATGCAGCACTTATGCATGAGGCTCAAAATATAGAAAGAACTACCAGAATACTAAAAAGTCTGTTTGTCAGTCCAATAGTTTTCAGAATTTTGTTTTTTTAATGCACATCTTGAATTATTTTGCAGTCAAAAAAACAAAATATAACAGTTGAATTTATGATAAATTAAATCAGTACAAACAATGAGCATTCAAGTCCATGGCATACAGTCAATCTAACAGACAAAAGCTGCTGTTACTTGAAAAACAATTCAATGTTCACAATGTACTGTGATTAAAAGTTTTCAATGATACCACCAACTCTAGCCACATATCATCAACAAGCAATATTGATAACTAAACAAATATTTAAATAGAGTTAGTAGGTTGGGATAACAATGGATTCAGATATCTGTACTAGAATGCCACAATGAAGAGCCCACAGTCCAGTTTTTGCCTTCGAGTCAACTTTTGTAACCTTCATATTGTCCAGCTACAACACTTCAAATCAAACCTTGGGATTTTCAGAACATTCAAATGCAAGATGAAGTAAACTGCATTGATGTCATCAAGGAATCATTTACAATTGGCAAGAATTGACCTGATATGGTGATGGAACAATCATACAGTTAATCAGTTTGGCCTTTTGACCAAATACTTTAGTCTGACTCAAGTCCAACAAAGCAAGCATACAATGACCAGGGCCGAATTTACCTATAGGTTATATAGGCTTAAGCTTTGGGCCTCAAGAATTATTTGTGAAATTTAGTTTTTTCACCTGTTCAGATTCTGTGTTGATAACACCAGGGTCTTCCAACGAGTTCCCATGAATCTCAACATGACTGTTGGTCAAGCCGCATGCCGACTATTGTGTCGATATACTCAACACACATTGGTTGCGTCCTGTATATGCTGAATCGTACCGATTGTTACGTGTGAATCAGGTGAAAGAACTAGTGACTATTTGTGTTTTAAATGCACCTGATCAATGCTTAAAAGTTACACTGCAGAAAAGAGCTATGTGTACTATACCCTAGACGTTGTGCAGGGCTAGCAGCATTATCCTACAATATACACATTGTTGCTTCTTCTGAACAATGCTGCAGTTTTGTTAGCATTGCTATTACATCAAACTTGTTTGATATTTTTAGATGCGATTTTTTCCATTTAAATTTTCTTTAACAAAGTCATTCAGAAATCAGATTGCTATTGAGAACTTGCGCAAGCTTGTATTTCTCCCATGTTAAGCAAATCAAAGAAGATCTTAATGAGCTTGAACAACAAGCAAAAGTCACTTTGGCAACCACAGAACTCTACCCCAAAGAGACAAAATGATAACAGCAAGAAAATGACAAAAGTGCGTTTGTGTCTGATGCCTTAGAGTAGTGGCTCTTAGTTTATCCAACCCTGCGGACCCTTATTAGCTTGATGGTAACTACAGCAACTGCTTAGGAAGAGGGTCTTTTCAAGATTCAAAAGAATTAAAGGGTCGCAATCTTCCGAGAAAGGTTGCCCACACTAAGCATTCGGCGCATTAAAAGTGACATACTTAGGCAAACAAATTTTAATGAATTCCTAGACAATTATGTTATGAAGAAGGCCAGGACAAAAACTTTTCATAATTGTTACCTGTGCTCTGTTCAGTCTTAATTGATTCGGTGATTGTAGCTTTTTGAATGTATTTCTATAATGTCAGCATAAGGAAAGTTGTCAGCATTAGTGGGCTCACGCAGCTCCTCCAAATTGAAATATGAAACACTGTAATCAGTGGAGATTTTGTCAAATTTTCAGAATTTCAAGTCCTGTTGTGGAAAAGTAAAGCCCCCTATAGTGAAGACCTTCTGGCGACGGTTCTGGTTGAAAGCTCACATGCTTTCGCGCAACCGTTTTGTTGTGACTTGCGTTCCATTCTTAGCGGTTTGAAAAAGTAACAAACATGCGAATCGTGAACCTATCAGTTGCAACCATTTGAGTGCATTTTACTTGACATGTTTTGCTCATATGTGTCAGATTTTTACATCCATGGTAAGCAAGTCGCAACATGGTCCAATAGTTGTGCTTTAACATCTTTATGCCACCACACATATGTGCAAGGTGTTTGTTTTTTTTTAGCACAGATAAGAAAAATCAGATGTTCAGCTTATGAAACCGTAGGCCATGTGTTGTGTCAAATATTTAACCATAACATTTCTGGTTGGCTTGCCTGCAAAAATTGATAATCCTGTTCCTGCCAGCCAAGTACGATTTCAACAATTCCGTGTCATTGAACGCTTTGGCGTCGAAGGCAGCAACAAGCACAGTGATCATGGGGCACTCTAATAATGATTTAGAATTTTTTATTGACCGTACTTTCAGAGCGTCCACATGGTCATTTTCTGCTAAGCTCAAACTGAACAGCGCTTTTCCATTTTTCCCTGTAACAGTGGGAGAGGGGGCCTCACAAATGGAATAGCTTAGGGCTTCGCATCAGCTAAATCCTGCCTTGACAATGACCTAATGCATCTAGATCACTGTTGCAGTAAGATTATTGAATTGATGAGACAGACCTTATACTTTAAAAACATTTTTGAAATAGTCACAAAATTTATTAAATGCAACTTAAAATGTGTATTTGCACTGATCGATAATGGGCTTCACATAGTTTATCAGCTCTAAAGAAACAGGTTTATGAGAACAGTTTGTTTTCCAGTGCACCTTGTCACAGCTTGTGCTTTGATTTATTCATTTTAGATTATATTTCAATACACTTTCAGGACCAAGGATTCATATATGCTTATGTCAAATCGATTTTCCACTTATAAAATTTGCTGGTTGATTCAACTGCATCACCTTGGTAGAGACTAATTACTATTCATTTTAGTTTATAATTTGTTTGCTCTCTTGCTATTGTTTTGCCCTTCTGTATTTTGCCTGTAAACTTTTGCTTGCAGATTTCAGGACAGATGATGCATATAGTTACTTGAAACGATTTCCTATTAAAGAATTTTGCTGATTGATTTGATTGCATCACCTTTATGGAGACTAATTACTTGTGTTGATTTTGAACAATGCACAATTATCATCAACAACTTGAATTAAAATACATGTATGTATATTAGTATATATTAACATTTGGCATTGTGTTCTTTAAACATTAGGCAGGTAGAGACTCACAACTGATATTTATAGCACCTTGTCCCACATGTAAAATCTTGTTCCCAATTTTCAATTGAAAACACAAAACAAAATTAGGTCAACATTATACAGCTATACAGGTCAAATATCTGTTTTATTGCATGATTAACAAATTTTACAAGGAAACTAAAGAAGATTGTGAGAGAAAAGAACAAAGTGTGAGGAGGCGAGTGCGGAAGTTGAAAAACACTCAAACAAGAGTGAAGTTTGAGAAGAGAGTTGGGGAGTTGGTCAATGTTGATGCACAGGATTTGTGGAAATCCTTCAAGGATGGAATTCAGCAGGCATGCGATGAACTTTGCAGAAAGAACAGAAAAAAAGTTTGAGGAAACACATGGTGGTGGAATGAGGAGGTAGAGGATGCTATAGCAAAAAAGAAAGCAGCAGCATACAAAAAGCTTTGCAAGAATGGTACTGAGGGAAGCAGGGTCCAATACAAGAGCATGAGAAAACAAGAAAGTGGTAACCATGTGAAGAGTGACTGAACAGCAATTGCTAAAGATGAATTAGGTGAAAAACCAAACACTGTCTTCAAGCTTTTAGAATTAGTGAAAAAAGAGGCGAGCCCTATTGAAGGAGGAAGATGCATGAGAGGGAACGATGGGAAGCTGAACTTCAGTATTATAGACAGGGAAGAGTATGGAAGGACCACATGGAGAAGATCATAAATGAAGAAAATGAATGGGATCATATGATGGAAGTAAATGTATGGAAGGACCAATTGAGAAGGTTACCTGGGAAGAGATGACGAAGGCCATACAAAAGATGAAACCAGGAAAGATGGCTGGACCCTCAGAAGTAAGTGTGGAGATGATAACTGCAAGTGGAGAGATTGGGATTGATGTGATGATAGAACTCTACCAGTGTGTGTTGGATGGGAGGGGTATGCCACAGGAATGGAATACAAGTGTGACAACACTAATCTTTAAAGGAAAAGGAGATGTGATGAGCTGCGGTGTATATAGAAGAGTAAAGTTGCTGGAACATGCTATGGAGATTGTAGAAAAAAGTGCTGGAGAGACAAATAAGAATGCTGATACACCTGGACAATACGCACTTTGGATATATGTCAGGAAAGGGTATGACAAATGATTTGTTTATCTTACGGATGCAAGAGGAATATCATGATGAAGGGAAACGTCGGTGCAAGTACCTTGTGGATCTAGAGAGAAAGTATTCAATCGTGTCCCAATGAAGGTAGTGGAGTGGGCAATGAGGAAGAAAGGTTTGCCAGAGACAATGGTGAAAGCAATGATGGGTCTTTATGATGGAACGAAGATAAGAGTAAGAGTTGGGACAGAGTTGTTGGAGGAGTTTTATGTTAAAGTTGGAGTATATCAGGGATCATTGTTGTCTCCATTGTTGTTTATGATTGTAGTTGATGAAACCACAGCAGATGCTAGAGAAAGTTTGTTGAAGGAAATCTATATGCAGATGACTTGGTTCTGTTGAGTGAAACCATGGAAGAACTAAAGAAGAAGTTTTATAAATGGAAAAAGTCCTCCAAGGCTCCAAGTAGGAAATATATGCCCAACACTGCTTTACCTGGCATGCACTCTTTCAGTCCAACATTCATTGAAACTTGACTATGCCCATTTCGCCCAGAAGCAATCATTTTATCTTGTGAATGTTCTACCACACTTCATAGCAGTGGTTTTCAGATTCCAACGGAAAGTATAAAACATCGCATTGGTGGGGTTTTAACCTCCCAAATGAACAATTACTTCATTTTTCCTGTTGGATTATTAGCAATGTTTGTCACATCTTTTAAGAAGCAGTATTTTGCATTTTTCTCAAACTGTAGAAAACAACTATGTTTTTTTAAGATCTGTTGGTCGGGTTTAGATAGAAGATGAATCTAACCATTTTTAAAAACTTTAATAAATGCATGCCATATACTTGTAAATTCCACAAATACTTGACAATAGATTGATAAAAGGAACAAAAATTAAAATGAAGCATTTCCCCCAATCCATCTGAAAATGAAGTCCTGAGACAATGCAAAAAAAAGGCTACTGAGGAAAAATGTGTTCCACATATTAAATCCCCTGAAAAATAGTAAAGAAATTTGGCTGTTTTTGTAATTGATGTGGAGGGGTGAACTATCAGTTACTGAACAACAGCTATTGAAACATGACATATTATCAAATGCATAAAAATTTACTAAAATATGCAGAGATGATGAGTTTTTCAAAATCTATACTCAGGCAATATAAACGATTGAAAGCAAACCCTTGATTGGATTAAACCAACTCACCACTAGCCATCATAAATCAAGTAAACAATGATCATTACAATACAAATGCAACATAGCTAGGTTTTTAAAACTTTTGTACTAGCCAGATAAAATCTTTTTGTGCTGTGAAGAGGGTAGAACAAATATCAACATAAAACTTGCACATATATAACCAAACTTTATTGTCATAATCATCTGTCTAACACCTTGTCTTAGGTAACTGTAAGTTTGAAAATAAAAAAGTAGATTTCTATAAGTAGAAACTTTAAACCTTTACACGAAATTGTTTTAATCTTTCACTTGCTTACATAATTATCTGTACTCAGAGTGCCAGTGTGGCAATCTGTTCAGGTAGGCACAAGTCATCAAATTGATAAATATTCTACAGAACGTGACATAAAGAATACTCAGGCATAAACAATTGATTTGATAAAACACAAACAGGATAATCATTAGTCACTCAAGGTTTAAATACCAGTTCCTTGATGATGGACTCTTGTCTTTCTAACGAAATTTCACTGTTATCCTCCACCATTCTTTTGGTTAGATGGAAATTGTGCAACTGTAATAAAGAAGCACACACATTACCATTACCAATTTAAAAATGTCAGGGCACAAATTGTAAAAACTAGAAAATAACGCAAATATGCAAAAACGTCTATCATTTCTTTTCAATCACATCCTTTTGCATAAGAGTTGCATAACGTTTAACTACAAGACTATGATTGATAACTAGTTTGAGAGGATTTCTTTGAATATCAAATTAAAAATTAATTGAATTCTCATAAACAAATTTTGCAAACACAATATTAACGGCCAAGCTCTTAATTCTCAGACTTGTACAATGCCACCCATGGGTTGCATTAAATGTTGATTTGATTTAATTTAACACAATAAGTGTTAAAACTTAATTGGGCACCTACATACACACTATTTATGCTTTGAAAGATAGTTGTGGTAGTTGCTATGGAAGGTTCTGGATAGAAAAATACCTGTTAAGCTTCAAATTGTTTCAGAAAGGAACTGCAAAACTTGGGATCAATTCCTTTTTCAATGATCATAGCTCAGAGAATATGGTGAAAAGGTTTATTAGATTTTATAAAATCAACTACTCAGAATCTGCAAAACAAATACTAGGATTTGGTTCCAATGAAACATGAGCTAAGTATGAGAAAAGTACATTTACACAAACCATCAAACTACCTGAAAGTATGTATGAAGCTTTTGCTTGTTGCTGTACTTCTTTAACACTTTTGCTCTCGGTGGATGTAGATCTACACCCAAGGTATTTGTTTCACTGTTCTTCGTGGACGTAAATTAATGTTTTTACCGAAAATCATGCTTTGGGGCACTGGTTGTAATGTTTTTCACTTGGAAACGGTCTAAAAATGTGTTCCTAGACTACGTTGAAATATTAGGTCTTGGAATGAGAATCCAAACTCTCTGTTGTTCAGAGGCTGTTTAAAAGCATGATTCTTTCAAAAAAAACTTTGCAAGAATTGACCCACGTAGGCAGGATCATGATCCTGCAGTAATGACTGTGATTTTGTGTAATGGAAGTGCTTTGATATGCTGCCAAACGCTTGAAAAGCAGGAAAAATGTATTGCACAGTGAGGCATGTTTATAAAGTTTAATTGCTTGATGCCAATGCTACATGCTTTTATTGTCTCAAAAAATGCTTCTAATGAAGTGAAAACTTTTCTAAAATAATGGCTCTGGTAGGCCCAGGCTTGTTGCAGTAGTATGTAGCCTAAAATGTTTTAGAAATGATTTGATATGTTAGCAATTGATTGTGTAAAAGCAACAAAATGTTTACCACTTTAGCCTACAGGTGGAAAACGCCTAGCAATATCCACCTTCTGATTTCTGGGATTTGAATTTCCCACCAAAACCACCCAGTAATCAAGGATGTCACTATGGGGAAACCATCTGGTAACAAAAGTGTTAAAGGAAATAACTGAAATTTCTTCATCGTTTGAGTGAGTTCTTGCTGTCCACTGCTTGGCTGCACTAGATCTCATGGCAAGTGTTCAGCAGCCATTCAATTGTCTCATTGTCCAGAACTGTCAGGCCATGCAGTCCATGAGGCTGGTAGCTCCTTTGCGACAAAGCTCAGCAACTTGGATGACTGCGAGAATAGGAAGGTTGTCCGCTGGTGTAGGACACAGGCATCCAGTCACAATTCGCAAGGCATCGTTGATGGTAAGGCCAATTAGAGGGTATAGGCAGTGGGCACTGCAGCACCATACAGGAGCACAGTACTCTGCTGTTCAAGAGTGGTTGTTCACAGCGTTGTTGCTCCAACACCCCAGCCAGAGCCACCATGTCACCTCAGGAGTGTGACGCATGATGTCAACTTTTTGTGAAGTGACTTGAGGTGTCAGCGATACGTGATCGTATTTGGGTTTGGGGCAGAAAAGCAGGGCTTTTTGTTGTGGTTGACTTTTTCCTTGTTGAGGTGGAAGACTGCCGATACTGTTTTTGTAGTGCTGAGTTTTAGCTTCCAAATGTCCTTGCTCCTTCCACTGCCTGCCAGTCTCCATCAGCATGCATGATTGCTAGATCGTCAGCATATGCATACTTTCTGGAGACAGTGGCTGGCAGGTCACAGATGTAGATGTTGAAGAGATGGGGTGTCAGGACGGATCCCCATGGGACGCCGTTTTTGAGGTGTCATAACCTGCTGCTTCTGATGGTAAGGGTGAAGCTGCGATTACTAAGGTCATCTCCATGATCATGCAGATCATGTGTCTGTCAGCTAGCAGTCACAGCAGCTTGCAGGTGAGGCCGTGATGCCATACAGTGTCATAGGCAGCTATGAAATTGACAAACACAGCTCCAGCCTTCTTAGCTGAAAAGCTATCCTCAATGTCCTGTGTTAGCAAAGTGACCTCATCTACAGCAAGGTGACCTGGTCAACCTCCTGTGTCAAAAGCCTGCCTGCTCCTGTGGAAGCAATGGGTCGATGACTGGTTTGACATGAGTGTAGATGAGGATCTTGAAGGAGACACACAGAAGAGATATAGGGCAATAGCTCTTTGGGATCCCTAAACTTGTCCAGCTTTGGGATCATTACTGTTAATGCTCTTCTCCAGATCTTCGGAATTTTGAGTTGGTGCAAGCAGGAAGTGAGGAAATGGCAAAACCAAGAGTTGAGAGCTGACCTGGCATGGAGTATAAACTCTGGAAGCATAGAATCCAGACCTGGAGACTTTCTGGGCTTCAGGTACCTGAAGGTGGCAGCAAGTTGTTTTGGCCTGAAAGAGCCAGAGATACTGTTTCCCTCAGGTGTTCAGACCTCCCATAGGTCAGACAGCTCCTTGTTGACAAGCTTGGTGGACTTGCAGCTCCCAGTCTTGTGTGCCCTAATCTTCATGAGTTGTGAGGCAATGGAGTATGCTGACATGCAACATAGGCGGGAACAGCATCCAGACCTGCCAGTAAGATTATTGATGGTACTCCATGCCTTGCAGCTAGATTGCAAGAAGTTGATGGAATTGACAGCTTCTTCCCATTGCTCCTGCTTCTTCTGTTTGATCTGAGAAAGTAGGGACAAAGCCGCTCTATCAGAGTCAACAATTGAATGTCAACTTATCATATACATTGTCAAACTATCAAACAAAATATAGCAATTTTCTTTAATGTTTTCTTGATAAAATTTTGCAATGAAAGCAGAGGTACAGATCCTCAAACATGACATAAATTAACCTAAATTGTTGTTGTGCAGAATAAAAGTTTTTCAGTGATTTTTTTGAGCTTGCCAATCAACCTTAAAGCTGCTGGCATTTTGTGCTTATGTACAATTATGTAGTCATATATTGGAAATATTTTGTATTATGAAATGATATATTAATTACATGAAATTAAAGTACACTTTTTATCCAATGCTGGTTGTTCTGTAAGCTGCAACATGAAAAAATCAATAACTTTGAACATTTCATACATATGAAATATATTTTGAAAAATGTGTGAATTTCAATATGCAAACACTTAGCTGAGTAGCATAACTTAAAAGATTTGAATATTGTTAGTAAAAACACTGATCCTGAAAATGGATAGTGAATAACAGTATACTCAATAAAATGCTATTATTTAATCACCAAGTCATACTGTCCTAAGTCTTGCTAAACCCCAACCATTAATGGAGCTGCAGTTTGTGAGTTTTGCAAATTTTGGGAAAAAGAGTTAAATGATTTAATCATCATTATCAACTCAGGCCCAAGGTTAAATAACCAAACAGGGCTACAGCTATGGATCAAGTGTTTTCTTTTAAGGTGAGCTAAGCTCTTAAGCATGATAAATAAAACCAGTGCAGGAAACCAGCAAGCAGGTGGAAACATTTGTCCGCTCTGGCTACCCTTGCAGCTGAATCTAGACCTAAAGTATTAGTCCAGCTATGTCCAACTGAAATTGCTCACTGAGCCAAAAATTTTATGTTCATTTATTTGTCTAAGATGATGTGGAACATAACACAATGCTGTAGTTTCATCATAGGCTGAGCGATTTATAAGATTGTTAACCAATGCACAAAGTAACACTGCACAACAGAGGGGACAATGAAACTTACAGAAGGAACGAGGATTCAGAAGGCAATGGCTATACATGAGGACAAAAAAACTTACAGAAAGCACAAACATTCGGAAGGCAATAGCTATGCGTTGAAATGAACGCAACTGGGGGTCAGTAATACTGGTCAGCGCGTTGGGGACAACCAAAATCAAATCAAACCTACATACAGGCTAAAATGCTCACAGCGTTCCCCATGACCACAGCCAGGGACAGGCACTGGTGGAACCACTGTCACTCCCCAGGGTCACCAGACATACCAACAAGTTTCTTTGTGAGGTAACTCAAAAAAGGTGCTATGGACTTACCATATACACCATATGTCACGGGTTGCACACAGCTGTACTAGTCACACCTTTCCTTGGGACTCTCTCCATAAGGCAAGTGTGGCCTGCTAATTACTAGGCAACATACTGACCTTATCACTTGCCCAGACTCACCTTATTTTTCATGCATATATATTAGGGTGCATCAGGATTCTTCAACATTTTTCAAACAAGTTTTGCCTAATATTAAAGTATTGCATTCATGTAGAAAATAAGACCTCTAAATTTTGTTCACAACGGATTGATATTTAGGGTTGCATCGAGCCCCCAAAATTTGATCTAGAGGGCAAAACTTGCAAACAATGAAAATTGGCAACAACTTAATAACTACTTCGAGTAGGAACATGATTTTGGTGTTTAACCCTATTAAAATATATACCAGCTATTCATTGAAGTTATCAGAAAGACCTAAAAAGTTGTAGTTATTTTTACCCTGGATCTGTATAAAAAGCTCCACTGAAAAGCACTCAGCAACCTAATGTTATAGCTTTCAATGAACTAGCTCAGCATCAACAAACTGTATTTGGGAATTACCTACTCAATTGACATCTGCTTTGGTATAGTAAAATCAAAATATTTTATAAAAGACTACCAGTAATAATGAAGTGTGTCTATGCAGTTTATAAAAAATTATTTATCAGACATCCAAACATCAAACTAGTGACAATCATTATATCTTGAGCAGATTGCAATCACAAGAAAGTTTGGAATGAGATTTATGCCCTAAGAGCCATGTGACCTATAGTTTAAAAAATAGGAAAAATATGCAAATTTTTTCTTGGACTGAGCTTGAAATAACTCAACTACGGAAAGGTAAATAATGGGTTGTTAGTCTTTTGCTGAATCAATTAACAGAACAGCACAATTTTCCTCAGATATTTTGTTAAAAGTGCATCATTATCATATTAACTAAAAACCATTACATGCTCCTGAAAAACACTACACAACATTTCTTAATATTCAATACCTCCTTTGTTGTTAAAAGCATGTATATGTATGGACTACAATAAACCATTACTATTATATATCATACCAACAGTTGCATTTCTTACATCCTTTACCTTAATCATGGCTACACAATTGAGAAAAATGGCTTGACTAAATATTGTCAAAATCATGAAGCAATTGTTGATAACAAAACAAAAGTTATCCAAACTATAGCATTACCTATTTATCTTTATGTTTTACCAAAAACACACATAAACTTGTAAACATTTAGGCTATTGTTTAATTTTAAATTATAAAAGGTTTTGCAATTTGCAGTTATAAGAGATTTTAAAATGTAACATCTATAGTACAAACTGCCAAATAAATATAAAAGGTAGTTGAGAAAAAACACCAAATATACATGAGGTTTTAAAATGAATCATGTCATAACTGACAAATATTAGAGGTAGTTTAGAAGAAACACCAATATAAAAGGTTTTGGAATATAGCATGTTAAAACTGCAAAATATAAAAGGTAGTTCAAAGGAAAAATATATAGAACATCCGCATCCCAAAACCTCTTATATTTAACAGTTCTTCTCTACTGCCACTGTTTCATTAAAACCAACAACACATTGATATGTTACAACAATTTTACACTAACATAGTAGTGGCACTCAAAAGAGCAGCAAATGAAGTCTTAACTAACAGCCCAAAACAAAAGCATAATGTTCCCAGGTGGAACAAGGATGTAAGAGGAAAACACAAGGCTGCCCAGCAAGCATGCTTATACTGGATTGATAATCATAAACCCAATAGTGGACCTCTATTTCACATTATGAAAGAAAGTAAAAAAGTATTTAAATATGCATTAAGAGCTTGTCGGAAGTCCAAACAAAAATGCCAAGCGGACGCCATGGCTCAGGCTTTATGGAACAGATCTCCCAAAAAATTCTGGCAGAACATCAGAAAAAGCAAGAAAGCTTCGCTTCCATCTACAGTGGGAGTTGAAACAGGAAATGAAGCAGTCACTGTCATGTGGAGAAAACACTTTGCAGCATTGCTGAACTCATCAAAAAACTGTGAAATTGGCAACTATTTGAAACAAAATATAATCTCACATGGTAATTTTGAAGGGATTGATGAGTTGATGTGCAACAGCTTTAAGATTAAATCTCTGCTACACAAGCTTCCATTAGATCGTGCAGCTGGCAAAGATGGCATCTTTGCTGAACACATTTTCTATGCTGATTCAAGTGTGTGTAACCATTTGAGTAGTCTATTCAATGTGTGTTTAATGCAAGGAAAAATTCTAGAGGAATGCATGCAAACTGTCATTATACCTATTTATAAAAACAAGAATGGAGACATAAGTGATGCTGGGAACCACAGGCCCGTTTCCCTTGCAACTATCATCTCCAAGTTGTTTGAGCACTACATTTTGTCCTGCATCATCTCACCACTTTTGGCCACAACAGACAACCAGTTTGGCTTCAAGCTGAAACATGGCATTGGCATGTGTATTTTTTTTACTTAAACAGACTGTGTCTTATTATGTAAGCAAAGATACCCCAGTGTTTTCAGCTTTCTTATATGCATCTAAAGCGTTTGATAAAACTAACCACAATTTGCTGTTTGTTAAATTAATTAAGCGCAATGTACCTATGTGCATAGTATGACTGTTGTTGAGTTGGTACAAGCAACAGACCACGCAAGTAAAATGGGGTACCAACTACTCATCCCGCTTTACTGTAACCAATGGGGTAAGGCAAGGAGGAGTGCTGAGCCCATACTTATTTGCTGTTTCACTTGATGAACTATCAATCCAGCTGGGCTCAACCTGGGTGGTATGTACTGAGGGAAATATGGTTGTGAATAATCTACTGTTTGCTGATGATATATGCATGTTCAGCCCTTGTATTAGAGGGCTGCGATGTCTTCTGAATATTTGTGGTGACTATGCTGTTGAACACGAAATTACTTTTAATTGCAACAAAAAATTGGTATTCTTTTTTGCCCAAAAAAGTATAAACAAAGTGCTCCATCAAATGTTTTACTAAATGGTGTACATGTGCAATTTCTTGATCAAGTGAAATACCTTGGTGTGTGGATAAATGCATCACTCAAGGATGGTGATGATATTCAGAGACAAGTGAAATCATTATACTGTGCAGCAAACAAACTCAGAGGCACTTTTGATCAGTGCTCTCCTGCAGTAAAAAACACTCTATTCCGTGCCTATTATTGCATGCCAATGTATGCTTGCCAACTGTGGAGCAAATACACACAGATCAGTATGACACGCTTACATGCTACTTATAACAATGCCTACCGAATCATGCATCACATACCCAGAAATGAAAGTGTTCACTCACACTAGGTCAACCATTGTGTCAGGACATTTGATGCCCTGCTAAGAAACAATTTGTATTGATATTTTATACGATGCGCATCTTCATCCAACTTTTTTATTCGTTTGCTTCTAATGTCTGCTGCTTTCTACAACTATTTATTTTTCCTCAATTATTCAAAGCTCTTGTATGATGGAGACCAACTGCAGTAGTTGTTGGTGCATCATTTCAGTGTTTGCATGTCACCAGTATTGCTTTCGTGTAGTAAAAAAAATGTGTGTGCAATGTATGCAAACCAGGCATACAAAAAGTAAGAAGTGCTGTTAAAATGCTTTGCTCCTCTCAATGTTGGTTGGTCATGTGCAAACACTGATTCTGTAATGCATTACTGCATAACTAACCCTTTTTTGTGGTCTTGTGAACGACAACACAGTTGTGGTGATGATAAGTGTTTTGCTCCTCTTCATGATCATGTGCAAATTGTGCTACTGTGTGGCTAACAATTTTTTGTGCTCTTGTGTCTATGATTGCGTCTGTATGGACCACAAGTCTGAAATAAACTAATAATATTATTATTGCATGCCAAAGTGACACTTCTTATATTTGGCATTGCTTCTCAGGTACCTTTTATATTTGATAGTTTGTAGGGTATATTCCAAAACCTTTTATGTAAGTTATTAGCGAAAACTGCAAAACTTTTTGTAATTGAAAAGTGAGTATAAATGCTTGCAAGTCTATGTGTGTTTTTGGTAAAACATAAAAAACAACTAGGTAATGCTACAGTCACAGTGTGATTAACTTTTGTCTTATTATCAGCAAGCAAAATTTCAACGTGCTACACATGCAGATACTTCTTATATTTGGAGTAGCCTACTTCTTTCAAGTCTAGTATTACAGTAAGGCAGTGTCTATTTTGCCATTAGGATGGCAGCAGCAAAAGGCTTGGTGGAAAGGAAGTAAATATAACTAAAAGGTAAACCTACAACTTAACCTAAACCCTAACCGTAGCCCAAAGCTAACCCTAATCCTAACTTATCCTTAACCCAACGCTAAGCTAACCTAATGCTAAGTTAACACTAACCCAATACTAAGCTAACCCTAATTCTAACCCTAATCCTAACCTAAAAACACTAACCCCTAAAGGTAACACCTAAGCAGAGCCTGGAAAAAAACAAAGAAAAAAAAGGAAAGTCGGCTAGGGAGAGTCGAACTGCAAACCATGGCGTAGCAGCTGTAGCACCAAACCATTACACCACGAGCAGGACCGTGTTTTCCTGACAAAGTGACCTTTTTCTTTGTATTGCGTCATGCCACGAGACCGATTCTTTAACTGCCGGCACAATGCTAATAGCTCCAGCCGATCTGTTGCCACCAGAATATCACCAGTAGGTACAATAGACACTACTTACAGTAAATACCTCTGCACTGCCGATAGGAATGCTCATCAAATTTTGCATTACATCTCCAGGAACATAAATGCTTCCTCAAATCAAGTTAACTACAATATTTCACAACACATTTGATGCTTTGATTGATAATCATGATACAAACCAATATATTTACTTGCAGTATCTATGCTTTTGTTCAATGATGTGCATCTTGACCTTTTGACTTGTCCAAATTTTTATCTGCTCACTCCAATTGTCTAATGTATTTTTAAAATCTCCATTCTTTTCCTTATCACTCCTCTATGATGATGACCAAATGCAGTACTGAAAGTGTAGTAACTAGTAGTTGCTCATGTTTTCGTTTCAATTCAACAATGATTGTTTCTCTTCAGTATGAGTATTGCCCACGTATATACCAGCAGACACCTACAATGTGATGTGTTGTGTGAAAGTATTTCTGTGACATTTTGTTCTTCTAACTTGAGCGATATGGACCTTACGTCAGAGCCAATAACGTCAATAAAAATCACTGAAATTTTGAGCAAGTGAAGCTTCATTACCAAGCACCGCAAGCTGCGCCTTGGCAACCTTTCCCACCAACTACCAAGGCATCCACCATCAGCGCCACAGAGCAACCACAACATTTCCGATCACAGAATTTCCAAGCCAACATGCCCAATGACTCCACTTCATTGCAAACCAGAGATGAGCATTCCATTGGAGTACATCCGAACTCTAACAAATTTTTTTAAAATTGGATCCGGAGTGCAAATCTCTTCAAAATTCAGGAACCGGACCGGATTTGGACTGAGTTAATGGAAAAGAAATGCGGCATTTTTGTCGTGAAAAGGCTGCATTTATTTATTATTTTGAGCTTCATGTGGACTTGGACTTTGCATTTGAATAAATTTTTGGACTGTGGTTGGACTTGGACTGAGTTTTAAAAGATCAGGACTGGTTCTGGATCGCAAAATTTGACAGTCCGCTTATCTCTGTTGCAAACCACACGCTGCGAAACCCAAATCATCACTAGAATAATAAAGTTGCTAAAATAATCCTGTACAACTACAGTGCTGTGCAGAAGTTTAAGACCACCATCAATAAGCGTTTTTCTGAACCGTTTTATGTGTCTAGTGGGGTTGAACAAGGCGGAGTACTGAGTCCATACTTGTTTGCTGTGTATTTAGATTATTTATCCAATGAACTAAACAACATTAAAGCAAGGTGTTATATTGGTGAAGTCTTATTAAATCACTTGATGTTTGCTGATGATATTTGTGTGTTTTGTCCAAGTGTACGTTGGTTGCAAAGAATACCAGATATATGTCAGGCTTGTGCAGAATCACATGGCATTATTTTCAATTGCAACAAAGCTGTTTGCATGACGTTTAAGGCTGAGTGCAAATGCACAGTCACTCCGTTACTGACACTGTGTGGTCAAAACGCAAAATCGGTTAACCAATACAAATATATGGGGATTGTATTGGGAACTGAGCTCACAGATGACAAAAGACATTCAGAGGCAACTGCGATAAAAATATTGTGCAGCAAACAAGCTGCGAGCCTCCTTTTCCCGATGTTCAAATGCAGTTAAAAATGTACTTTATCGTTCCTTTTTTACTCCCATGTACGCATCGCAATTATGGTGTAATTTCAGGAAGTCGAGCATGCAAAGATTGCGTGTGGCCTATAATTTTGGATGCAGAGCTCTATACCAGTGGTTGTCAACCTTTTTTGTATTGGTACACCATTTCAAACTTGTCAGAAAACCTGAAAACCATAACCTCATTGCGTCTGCTATCATGTCTTTGCATACTTCTGAAAACGTTCGGTGCTTCTTCAAATGTGAGAGGATGAATTTCTTAATTTTTGGACATCCTCAAGAACCTAACTAACCTCTGGCTATATTCTTAAATTAACCTCTAACCACGAATTCTCAGTTAAAGATGCAG
>Ga0210059_1005050_pt1 | contig 21228 bp, 9 predicted proteins | sample Ectturendosymbi2_FD_188042 | JGI IMG/M metagenome (GOLD analysis project Ga0210059, IMG submission 188042) | Ecteinascidia turbinata endosymbiont from Florida, USA - Sample 2 (SPAdes) (version 2) | ecosystem: Host-associated > Tunicates > Ascidians > Unclassified | place: Key West, Florida...
AACTTGCTCCATTGTTGCGTCAGGGTTATAATGCGGCCCGCAAGTTACCTTATAAGACCTCATGTGGCCCACGGAGCAAGTTGAGTTTGAGCCCCTGCTCCGAAGCAATGTTTCCCAACCGGGTGCCATATACGATACTCAGGGATGCCGCGAGCTAATACGTTTTTCAATGCATCATTAAAAAATGCAATTTGCAAATGTCATCAAACCTTTGAGGAAATTTCTATGAGTTCGCCACTGGGTGCCGCACATTATATTTCTCTTCTGTAGGGTAACGCAAGCCAAAAAAGGTTGGGAAACGCTGCTCTGGAGAGTATAGATCAGGAACTTCTATGTGATATAGACACTATACTACCAGTTTCATGAACAAATTCGCCAAGGGAAAATTGAAAAACTGCAATCTTAAGCAGCAGGATTGCTGCTCTTGACAATCGACATCGAAACTTATACTGTGTGAGTACATTGTCTAAACCAGGGATCACCATCTTTTTTGAAACTGCGAGCTACTTCTTGTGCACCGAGGGTTAATGCGAAGGGCTACTAGTTTGATACACACTTCTGAAATAATAATTTTGCTCAATTTACCTTTAATTATTTTAGTATTGATATTCGTTAATGTGAAGCCATTGATCATGCTAATATTATTTTTGGAATAGGCCCGCGGGCGACCTAGGTGGTCCTTGCGGGCGGCCCGGTGCCCGTGAGCACCACGTTGGTGACCCCTGGTCTAAATATAGCAAGTGTTGGTGAGTTTGGAAGCATTAATTACTGTTTTCGTACTGTATTTGTGAGCTGTGCACTATTCGTTCTTGGTAAAAAGATACATGTGTACTTTCTGGTAAAAAAGGTATGTGTAGCCCATAACGTCCACCAGCTGCTATTTAGGACCAGGTTTTTCGCAATTACTAAATTCAGTATCCTTGGTAGTCACATGCCACAGAATTTATGATATAACGATTGCTCATTTGTTCAAGAGTATTTTTAACTTGGGCTCCGCGCTGTTAATATGCTACAGGCCCGCGCTAACTTAATCCGGCACTGGCCACACCGAGTCGTTTCCGTCCACATACCCGAGCAGCAGATGAAGCTACTGCTGCTTTGAAAAGCCGCCACTCCATCTGCGCATCCCTGCTCATTCAGGGAGTTCTTTCCGCTAAGGTTTTTCTTACATCTTTCGAAAAGTAACTTTGAATTTTAAAGTGAAGACGTCTGCGGCAGAAACTTTAAAACACGCAAAGCTTCAGTCTACTCTGCTGTTAAGTGTTTTTATTCTTTAATGGTTTTGCATGTTATAAGTATAATGATAGAGAGATGAGACTGCAGCAATGTATTTTTTTACTTTTTCGTCAAATTACCGTTAACCACGACGGAATTTTAGAAATGCAACTTGTCTTCTTCAAGCTTTCTGATTTCTTTGATGAAATGAAAAAAGCTTCATAGCTTGAAAAATTAAGGTTTTTCCGTCTTCACACCATAACGTTTTGTTGTAAATTGGTAAATGACATTCACTGTACTCTGATAATAGATATCTCTAACGTGTTGCGCTTTCGATTATAGTGAAAAGGAAGGGCAACGTGTATTATTATAAAGTCACGGGTAGATATGAACTCCTTACCGTTGCAGCTTATACACTGACGCTATTACCAAAAAGGTTTACGTGGCAGGGACATTTTGGTGAAGAGGGAAACTTTAAAAAAAATTCGCTTTACAAAGCAACAATGACCGCATGTCAACCTCGTCTGATTCATTAAGAAAATATTTGAGGTAAGTACCCTGTTTAAATTTCAATGCCGAATAGGGCATTGTTATTATAATGCAACAACAATCCAGATCATGGGGGGGAGATCGCCCCAATCGCCCCGCCCCCCCTAAAACCTACGAAAGCAATTTTATTTACCATGATTTTATACAATTCAGAAAAAATATTCGCGATTAAAGGGGCATTTTTGTCCATTGGTTAGTCACGGCAGTGTTGTGAAGTATGCTTCAACTCTCTAACAGTAGCAAAGCCGTTATGAGACTTGACTACCAAATATTACTGAAATCGCCCCTACCCCCTAAAATTACTGGCTGTATCCGCCCCTGGCCTACAGTTCTGTTTACTTTTAAGTTTTGAATTGTATTTGCGGCTCATTCACAGCAACGCCGTTGTGATTAACCGCGAACGCCTGCACTGAGTTCAGTCCGTTTGGATCAGTGGTTCTTAACCTGGGGTAAATTTACCCCTGGGTGTAAATTTCATCTTCCAAGGGGGTAGATTTACTGAACCATTAATTGCAGCAAATGTAAATTTTTATAAATCACTCTAAACTGTAAAATTTTGTTAATTTCGTATTTTTAAGAGATGAGCACCATTGAGTTTATTGAGGGTAAATCTGGCAATCTTGTTTGATAAAAAAGTAAGATACGTAAAAAAGGTTAAAAACAACTGGTTTAGATCTTTCAAACGTTAGTGATTTTTATCCATGACTGACGTCATACAGAACACCGGTTTCTCAACCTGATTAAACCAAAACTGTTGAACATTTATCTCTTGGTAATAGCGACCTCCCAAATATTTCCTTGATCAAACTTTTCGCCTAGGCATGTAATTTTATTATATCCTGCTAAAGACTTCATCGTATCTGTTGTTGCCTGTTCTCGTCTATACTGATGTGTTAATCATCACTGTTACTTTGTTACTGTGCTGCTTCAGCGCATGCGCAGTGGCAATATCGTTTCAGCGCATGCGCAGTGGCAGTATCGTTTCAGCGCATGCGCAGTGGCAATATCGTTCTACCCAGACGCGACAAAAAGCTTTTACTCAAAAGTCGGCCTGCAGCAAATTATCTTTATATAAATGCATAATTTAATTAAATTAAATGCTTTTGAACTTGTTTCTGAACCAGTTGAAAGTTATTAAAACTCATCTGTCTTTGTCGACCAACTTAAAAACAAACGCTTGTGATTATTTAGTACACGAAGTGCAGCGCATAAAACACAAAAATGGACAGCCATGACTGGGTATGCAACAAAACCGGCATCTTAGATATGTGGTAGAAACCGCATACATTGAAAGGTACTGTCTATTGAAAGCCATTCTTTCGCAGCCAAGAATCAGACACTGCGATTTTATTAGAGTATTTATTTCGCCTACTGGGTAAGCATCATCCGCTCTTATTCACATATTTGCGAGTAGGTGGTAGGCTTATCCATACTCTTCAAAACTCGACCTCGTCTCACCAAGTTCCCATAAATGTTGCCATCCACCGCAACGATCTGTCTGGAGTAAGTGGGTGCAGGGGCAAAGCTATAAATTGGGTAACAAACATATAACGTTCACAATCAGTATCAAAGACACATAAGAAGTAAACAACATCATCGATTTTTAAACAAACTTTTGCCTGCGTGAACTTATAGCAAAGAACCTACTTAATTTATAAAATGTTTGGTTGTAATTTTTGAGTTAGGAAGCTATACTTCAAATAGTAAACAATCTTGGGAGGATGTAAGAGGTGTGCGAAATTTTGCTTAAAATTTGCGAAATATAGGTTTCTTTTAATGCCTATACGTGCTAACCATTGTCACTATGTCTCCATCTCCTTTAGGATGCAATGAAAACGAATTCCAGATGTCCAGTGTTAAAAATAATTGAGAAACACAGCTGGGAAAAACAGACTTTGGTAGAAATTGAACGTATTCTCATAATATTAATGCAAATAGAAGTAAATGTGCCGTTACATCGTCAAGACCACCGGACTGAAGCACCTATGCGTAAACCTCAAGGTTGATGAAAACACCCTGATGTAGACAGTGCGTAGAACATGAGAAAAATGTCTGGCTTATGATGCGGGGTTGGCGCGATCTGTTCCTGATGCTTTGTAAAGGTGTGCAATTACTTTTGAAACAAAACTCTCTCAATCACACTGTCAACTGAATCCATGTTTTTAGCCTCTACTTGTAATAGGAGTGAGCAATGCAATGTAATAAATAGCAGGGTCGGAAAAAAAGGCTTTGAGGCCTGAGCTTCCTGCGAAAGTTTTGTTTCGACCAATTGCAGGCAAGCGCGTAACAACAAAGTATTTGCGTGCAAGTTCGAACGTTCAACTGTCGCTGGGAAGAACTTATTATCCGGCCCTTATGGCTGGCGAAAACCTCGGGTGTAGGAAACCATCGATTTGTCAAACGTATATTTTCTGCTCAGGCAAAGAACCTATTGTCATTAGCATTTTCGCTTATTTTTTCTCAACTGTTGTTGAGTGATTTTCCGACTCTTGATGAAGGGCACTCGCAAACGACATCGCCATATGGTTCTAGCACTGGACGGCGCTCCCAGTAATAAGGCGGCATGTAAACAAGCAATAGTGACGTCATAAGCGGCGATTGTTTCCTGCATGCTGCCGCGTTGGTAACTTAACACGTTGCACGACAAACAAGACGAACTTTTGCACACTGCGTGGAAAACAAAAGGCTTCAAAAATAAATTAACTTGTTTTTGTAAAACAAACGCTTTCTGCCGTCACAACAACGGTCATAGTTATTTTTGAAATGGATCGCTTTCACGGTAATCGTTCTCACAGCCTTGAAATTGCTGCTTCATCGTATGACCCAGTTCTTTCAATCCACTGCCAGGCCGCACAAGATCTCGTGGCAGGTGTTGAGCAGCCATTCGATTGTCTCGTCATCCAGAACCGATAGGCCATGCAGTCCATGCGGATGTGGGTGGATTAGTCAATGACATAAAAAATGGTCAATGTTCTTCTGCGCCACACTCACAAGCCGCAGAAGGGACCACACCCCAATTGCGCAAGCAGGAACGGAAACGTCCGACACCGGTATGGAAGCGGTCAAACCGGACGCTTAGGTTTATGGAAAGTAAGGCTGTGGCACCGTATGCAAAGATCAAAATCTCGTTTCAGTGAGCACGCTTTCAACCGTAAAGCTCATTTCGAAAGTCACTTTATGAGGAAAATGGGATGTTTAAGCTTGGAAAAAATCCATGGAGCGTCTCATCAAAATCGTGAAAGACTACAGTTAGCAAGTCAGTAGAAAAATCGTCATTTTTGGCCGCGACACCCTTTTCTGTTGTCAAGTACGTTGGAAAAGATACCTCAGTATGAATGGCGAAATTATTACTCCAACATGAGGTGGCAATCAAACTTTTTTACCTTGTTTTATATTCATTTCTTTACAATAAATCCTTGAAACACCTAACCTTGTTTTTTGAGGATCTACAGAAACATTATTCTTCCCACGTATCATGATTTTTGCTTGAATTTTTGTGTGTCTTGTTTCTGACAGCAATGAGCGCAATCACTTACTGTCTGGGCACTTTGTCTGGAAACGTTGTGGTGCTAAGAAAATGGCGGAAACTCTGTTGGAACTTAGACATTACTTGCTAAAGTCAGCACGGTTGAGAATTCCTTCTGTTGAGAATTTCCACCAAAACGTGAAACCATTAGTGTTTGTTATTATGTAGGCCTACACTGCTGCATTACATTTGCTTGGTTGGAGTTTTAGATGGGGTCGTTGGGTTATAGTGAGCTGCTATAATGGTTCGCGGTACACAAAAGGTTGCAACCCACTGTTTTGCGATGCATGTTTAAAGTCTAGCACCTTGCGTGCGGGAGTGAAGACGTTACACAATACAATACCTATCTACTTTTATGTAGGCCTAAACACAGTAGATGATTAATGAGAAGCTTGCCTCGGGCTCCCCCATTTCTGAAATACCTACCTCCACTTTCTTAACATGTCGATTATATTTTGTGCTTATTGCTACACGTCGGTTTTCTTGCCAAAACGTTTTTTGCCCAGGGGCGGGTCCAGCCAGTAAGTTTAGGAGGGAGCGATTTCAGTAATGTTTGGTAGTCAAGTCTCAACGGCTTCCCTACTGTAAGAGAGATGAAATATACTTTACAAAACTGCTGTGACAAAACAATGGACGACAAAATCGCGAATGTTGTTTTCCGACTTGTACAAAATCATGGTGAATAAAGTTACTTTTTTAGGTTTTATGGGGGCTATCGCCCCGTAGATCCGCCCCTGTTTTTGAGGGTGTGTGACCCACTCACAATCTGAAGCTCGAAGGCATTTATTGTTGATGATGGAAAAAAAACAACTACCACGTTTTGTAGTAACATTTATTGTTGATGATGGGAAAAAACAACTACCACGTTTTGTAGTAACATTTATTGTTGATGATGGGAAAAAACAACTACCACGTTTTGTAGTAACATTTTGTGACGATAAGCACTTCCGAATCTAGGTTAGTATCACCGTATGTAGGCTACAAGCAGTTTCAAATTGTAGGATATGCATATCGCGCGATCTATGTAAGTTTCGTAATTGCCGCGACTTTATAAGTAGCTTTACATGTATTAAAATGTATTGTTATGCAGTGTCTTTACATGTGTTAAAACGTAATATTGTGTAGTGTTATTTAATAACACATGTAGTGTTATCAAAAATCACTACATGTGTTAAAAGGTCCCCCTCAACATCTTTGTCTCGGGCCCTAACATTCCTGGACCCACCAGCGTGCAAACATGAAAATTGTTTTGGTCAAACGCTTTCTGGGGTCAACTGCAATGCAAAGACTGAGAACCACGCCGGCGAAATACTAGAATTGCTGCGCGATAAGCAAGAACTTTTCGAAACTGACGTAACGTCACGTGATCGCCGCGCGATTGTTCTTAATATGCGACGTGAAGGCGGCGTGCGCTTCGTTTGCCTATTGGCAGCTGATGCACTGGCATTTGCTGCACAAGAAAGGATTTAACACGCGAAATTATACGCTGCCTTTCAAGTATGTGTAGCAACGGCCAGACAACAGTCAGCACGATCCATAGCGGGGTGTAGGTACAAACTGAGTGTGAATTTGTACATTATTATTGTTCAGGAAGTTTGCGCTTATCATCCTCCCTTTGTTGCGCAAGTTTTTTCAAAGGAAACGTGTTTAGGCGTGTATTCCTTCGAGATCGATTGCAGCCAAAGACAATTGTTTAAAGTGATGTTGTGCGTGTGCTGCTTTCTACCTAACTCATGAGTAGCCTACAAGGCAAGCTTAAGTTGGCCTTTGTGATGTGCACGTCAAAAAAAGCAGATACGAATGTGGTTGTGTGATTTAGGAACATTTAGCAGAGTGTCAGAATATGTAAAGCTCTAGTTATCTAACCTGAAGTCTTGTGTCAGTTTCTTCACGAACAACAGACACGTAATGTTAGTATACTATCGTCCATTCTTTCATATCGGGCAACATCCTGTTGTGGTCGCAAGTATTCGATAATTTACGTATTCTCTACGACTGCTATTGCGATCATAACAACCCAAAAATAATCCTCAAATATCTAATAATGCTTGCTAGCAGTACGTTGCCACAAGCGACAGATAAGTTGTTAAGACCAGAGCTGCCAATGAGATTTTTTGAAAAACTCCATACAGACATCTCAAAAAAACAGATTGGAACAGAAAACCCCAGGTATGAAGATTCTGTGTTTTTTTCTGTTTTCACACTTAGTGTTTTTACACAAAATCAGGTGAATATTTGGAATATCTGGGCATCAGTAAGTCACAAAACGTGTTACTATAAAGTTGCTAATGAACTTTCGTGTCTGTCTGAATGTTTGTTTCACAGCAACATGGACTTGTTTACATTTCTAGTAATTACAGTAACTAAAATCTTCATTCCCATTGTCCTGCTGTAGCCAATCTTTGAGATCTGGATCTTTCAACCACTCTTCCTTTAATTGCTGTGTGTACCACTTGATCTTTTTCTTTGGGCTTGTTTAACGAGCATCTTTGTCACTTGAACTCACTGCACCCAGAGCTTATATGGTATCAGTTGCTTGTTCATCAGTTACGCTGAAGAGTAAGGCACCTAGATAAAAACAAGATGAAGAAAGATAGACTAGAAATAAAAAGTTTGATCTATCACACCCTATCTTAAATCACCACCACGCAATTAAATCTTAAAAAACTCAGATCTTCAGAAAAAAGCGGAAATCCATAATTAAAAACCCAGACCTGGGGAAAAAAAACAGCTTTGGCACCATTGGTTAAGACTGGTCAGTATCTTCAGCGTGAAACGTAATTGAGAAACGGCGGCATGTTGCGAAAAACGAGAACCTCGCCATTAATCCGCTGCAGAAAGTAGCCTGCTATCCTAAACTTCAGTGCAACTGCACACTAGGTTACTATTGCTGTTCGGCGGTGGCGAAGGAAATGGCGCAAGTTTGGCCGAGAGGGTCAAGTTCGACCACACGGTTTTTCACTGTTTCGACAGATCAACAATAAATGGTTTATCACTTCTGCTTGTCGTGAAATTTCGTCATTAATTGGTGTCGGTGATGAGCAGTTATTCCGACCGATAACAGAGTGATGAAAACAGGCCGATAAAGCCGCTGCGTGCAGTGCATCAAAGAAGTTTGTCAGCTGTTTCAATAAATGCGAGATTAATCATACGGTATTTTTTTCCTGACAGGGTAAGATGCAAGTCATCTTCTTGTAATTCGAGTAACGTGAGTGGTATGACCTATGACCTCAGGTCACCTGTTGTGGGATCTTTTATTAACAATAACGTTCAAATTAACCTGCTAAATGGCCTAGTTGGTTGAGCACACGCCACCAAAGCTGGTAGATATTGTTCGAAGGCTTGAAAATCGGTACTTGTGGCCTGCCCAGCCAGCGTTGATGGGTGGGTGCGAGGGGGGCCAAAGGGGACCCGCGTTACGTCTATTAACTTCCGCAAACTTGCACTTTCAGTCGAAAGTGTTTGTGAAGTGCCGGCGCAGTGCTGTGTGGGGCCCATTGCCATCGAAAATAAAAGTGAACTGCGCTAACGCCCTCAATCGCACATCAATCATCATGATGTGTTCTTTGATGCTGTCCTTTTGTCAAACAGTGGTCCTTGTTTTTCGGCAGTGTACTGTGTAGCCTGAATTTTCTCAAAAGGCAGAGAGAATAAGGTTTTGAAGCTGTTTGTTTTCTGTTTCAGTTACAATCGTTTCGTATTTGGCAGGTAACTTTTCAATAGTTGCCGCTAAGTACAGTTCGATAGCTGTTGCTGTTTCAACAGTTACTGCTACTTGTCTTCTGAAAGTTAAGTTTAGTTCGTAATTCCGAATGCGTGCTGCTTAGTCAGTCTTAAAATTCACTCTGGTAGAGATCTGTATGAGGCAACCTGAGATCGGCCGAAAAGTTTGAAATAAACCTAGTTTTAAGTACAAATGACTATTTCACCGGTGTGCAAAAAATAACGGTTCTTGAAAAGCAACAGACAATCTCTTTAACGAATATTAACAGTTAAGCCATTTGCAAAGTAACAGAAGTCGGCGAAAGACAAGTTGGGGAAGTAAGCCTTATGAAGTTCTTATGGTGAGAGTTGCATCATGAAATACCGCCGAAACAAGGGTTATGTCAAGGGTCTCTCTCAAACACGCGGGGTCTCATACGAGAAGTCACATAAGTCATTTCGAAATTGGTGAGTTTGACAAAGAAGGAAGCTGATGCATCTGATGAGGATTGCGAGGACGAAAATTAAAAAACCTTGTCGGAACCATTCGATTAACAAGCGATCCTGCTACATGTCCTCAGGTGTCTTGAGCTGGAACGTTAGGGACTATTTAGGGCTATTCAGCTATTTAGTTAGGGACTAAACTATTTAGCCTAAAGAGAACCACAATCACAACAGACGTTTTCGCCAGAAATGAGAGTGATGAGACAAGGTTTTCTAAGTTCCACTGCAAAAGAGTACTGTAAAACGGTGAAGTGGTGGTTCGTGCATGGCTAATTCGGCATGGAAAAGTAGAATATTTTGCCACTACTACAACTCTTTAGTCTTGGATGTCCACTCGCACTTCACGCAATATCTCATCTCTGGAGGTATTGAAAGTGGCAACTCTTGGATTTATTAGGTGTTACGGCGTTGTCCGTTGAAGTCTCTGCTGGAGAGGTGAAACTGGGGCCATCGTGCCCAAAACCTCGCTCTTTCACATCAGTGATTTCGATCATTATCACTTGATCTTGATCTCCATCAAAAATGTCTCCATACGCCACTGAGTAGGACCCCGCAAATGTGCTTTCAATCGGGCCCACACTTGCTAAGGCAGACCATGGTTGCAAGGGCACACTTTACGCGCGGTGCTGCCATTGACTCGCCACCAGTGCAGTATTCACTGTGAAAGCAACCGCGTGGCCCACGGCGCAAGCAAGCGGAGATGGGCGCCGCAGACCACTCGTGACACAACCGCAAGGAGTACAGAAACCGAGCATAAACGAAACTCAACAGACATGCAAATTTAATGAGCTTCGGCCATTCACTCCAATGACTCGGGCCAGATTTTCACCGGGCCACAAAGTTGCTCAAACATTATTTTGTCTGAAAGCTTCTTACATTCAACAATAAACGGCGAACTACTGAGTTAAGGACTCGATTTAACTGAAGTCAACTACACTACAATTTGCTTCTCGAAAATAATTGAAGTCGTTTCGCGATTAAAGACCGCAGCTGTGTCAACAGTCTTTAAAAAATAAAACTCAACTGCTCTTCGAAAAGAAAACAAGTGGATTATGCGCATCGGCAAATCACAACCTTCATTAAACAAAAGTGGGACAGTTAGGAAAAATAGCTGCTGGTTTTGCGTGCTTGAAATTTTTCACTTTCGATATGTCCAACAGATTGATGTTTTGTGTCATTTTAGAAAGTACGAAACGCGGTCTGTCCACGGGACGTACATGACCAATACACAAACAAACTAGAAATAAATAAACGATCGCCGCTCCGCCAGCAAGCCCAGCGATAACTTCAAACAATGGGTAAAAAAACCTAAGACCTAATTTTTCAGTGTAAACAATGAGACTCCAATGTAGCCACCCACCCATCTGACAATTGCCGACAAAACGCCACTGGAAATATTGTCATATTTTTGCAAATATTAATGCCAAAGTGTTCTCATCGACTTTGATATCCTCAATGCTGTGCTTTTGTCAGCGCCCTCGAGCGGCTTATGTTGTAGGCGTGTATGTTTCGTATCTTTTCAACTTCACAGGGGTATCTCAACGAATTCCAGCCAAAAACGCTCAGCTTTCTGGACCGTTCAAAACTACTTTACTTCTTCTAATTATATTGCGGAATAAAGCTTTAAGAACCCTCAATTATAACAAACCAAAACAGATATTCTCTATTCTATGTGCCGAATTTCATCAATTCCTGATTTATTTCATTTACCAGTTGCCAAATTTATTTACTCTTTCAATAACTGCAGATTGCCTTAACACTTTAACAATTGCTGTTGTAAGAGTGCATTAGTACACAGTCATCAAGCAAGGTAATATACTGTACATTGATCCCAAATTCGGTTTGAAATTCCTGAAAACTAAGGCTGTTTCATTTTTTTTTTCATTTAGAAAATCATACAAATATATCTTGTTCTCTTACCAAGATACCAGTTGACCCTTGATTCGTGTGTTTGTTCCATTTTATGCAAGTTTGCCATATATCGTCTCATCTATCTGTAGACCTCTTTCGCCCTTTATAGTACTCGTCCTCAGGCCCGCTAGCAGGGAGGACGCAGGGGGGGCGACCCCCCTCCTGTAAAATGTGTTGGACATAGTTTAAAAGTATTGGACATAGTTCAAAAAATTTGGACCACTCTCAGAAAACTCTTCGCCCTCCTGGTGTCCCAAGCTGGTAACGGGCCTGCTCACCCCACCCTCCAGGTGCACAGGCACGCTTTTCACCCTCAGTTTTTTTGCTTTTTTTTGATGCTGTGCTTTGTTAGTAACTTTTATATAATCTTCAAATTATTGCCTTTTGTCGCATCATTTTTTCCTTTTCACTTGAAATGTCTTCAATTTAGTATTGATTTATGCCAATGATAAGGTTGGCTCACTTGGCTGAGCAGTTAACTCATAAGGCGTTCACCATCCCTTCGTGTATCAAATATAGTTCACACCTTTTGCGTAATTCCTTAGTCTTCAATTGTTCTTATTTTTATATTTTATTTGCACGCAATTAACTTTTATGCCTCATGTTTTGTTTTGTCCTTTTTATTGCATTTCTGTTGCTCGGTGGTTCGAGTATCAAAAATGCGTGAATAAACTTACCTGCCGCAGAGGAACAAACGCCAAACCGCAAACTGGGTTCATTGTGAAGCGTAACATTCCTGCGAAGTATTTTAATGACTCAACATTATTCAAGTGAGTCAGGATTGCCCTGAGCGACATTCGATACCAGTTTCCTTTCAGAAGTTTTAAACCAGATCGCTGCTTTTCTTCAGTGTTTTTCTCTGCAGAACGCTGCTTGCTCAAACAAATGCTCACCAGCTATTACCCGCAATAAACGCCCGATTGCATGAAGTAGAAAAGTTCACACTCTTTGTCAGTGCTTACCTTTGATTTACGCCAACATTTCAACAAGAAGCTTAACATGGCTTGAAGTAATGGGAAACGTGACAGTCGATACTCGGCCAGCAACAAGTTTCGTTGGGTGCTTTCGCAGCTGCTGGCGCGGTGATTCACGCGACTATAAATCGCCGCCGTCACGCGTTGTTTTTCAGTCTAATCACTGGCAATGGGACAAGTTTATGCTTGCCGGCAACTTGCTTTGTCGTGAGCTGCGAGTGAAAAAAGCGGATTGTACTTTAAATTTGAAAGACGTTTCATAAACACTTGAAACCATCACGACAGAAACTGAGCAAAAGATCCACAAAACGTGGTAATTTCATAGTTCAGAGAAAAATAAAAGCATTTATGCAATTATTTATTTTGTATATTAACCCTACCCGAACTGTATTTGGAAAATTGGGTTTTATGAATAAAATATTCATTGCAGGTTTTCACAAGAGAAATATTTATTACATTTGTAAACTTTTGCTGTTTGCAAGAAAATCGAGGTTTAGCAGAAGACCGCACTGCTTTCGCAATGCGGCGGCGCGACAGTATGATCCTCTGGGTTATTGCTGTCGTCATCACTTGCGCAGTCAAACCCCTGGTTGGTGTGGACGATTCTAACGGTCAGATAGTTTGCGACCATGGACCACTGAACGGCCATAAAATCTATAACGGCCAAAGATGTTGGATTGCGCCGACGGCGCCGCTCATGATACGAATGGATTCGCTCATTGTTGAAGGAACGTTGGAGGTCGGCGACAGCATCACAGGAGCTGCACCTGCACCGAGAGTGATCAAGGTGCGACGTAATCCTGCAGCGCAGGCCTCTTTTATTTGGAGTTGGTAAATAGCAGGCTTGAAATTTAACCGATCAGTCATGAGCAAAACATTTATTGCAAATCGTACCGCCATTTGCGTCGCTTTAATGGCCTTTCCGATGTTGAAACAAACCGAGACAACTTAAAATTTTGAGCAACGCTTTTTGCCACGAAATCAAGTAAGACTGCCAGTTTTCATTGTGATTAAATTTTGCCAGTTTTCATTGTGATTAAATTTTTCATTGAAAACTGCTCACAATGAAGACTGCCAGTTTTCATTGTGATTAAATTTTGCCACAGGTAAATTTGCATATTTTTCCAGCTAGTTTTTCTATAGGATTTGCTCAGTGAGGTTCACTACTTGAAATATGTTCTGTTTTCAAAAAAGAAAATACAGCATAGCCCTCAGCCTTGCTTTTTTAGCATTTTAAGTTTTTTTTTCTGAAAAGACATGAACAAGCGTCCTGTGAGATTTTATCCAAAAGGCAATACTAAACTTAGTAAATGTTCCGTTCATGGGAATAATGACACATTTGCTGAATCACTGTCTATCGAAAGGAATGCTTTCATAGCCAGGAATCAGGCACTACGATCTTATCAGAGTATATATTTCGCCATACTAGGTGGGAATCATCAGCTCTTATTCATTTAGAACAATTGCTGAATATTTGCGTTTCCTTTGTTATTATTTCAATGTATTAAAAACTACCTGGAAGTTGCATGAATACGTTGATAACACTTTTTTATCATCGTAGCAACTATTCGGTGTTGGTGATGCTAAGTTATGATGCAAGTAAAAAAGTTCAGTCACCTTTATCCAGAAAACCAAACAAATCAATAATCCTATTTAAATTTGTTGATTGGTGAACCAACCAGTGAATGCGGCCCATAAATCCAATAATAAAACCAACTGTGTCGCCTCCGGTGTAGAATGTACAGGGTTTGGTCACGAAATGCGATCTTGCACTTGTAATGCACAATAATGTGGTGACAGTAAAACCTCAAATGAGTTTTTTTTTAAAAAACGCAGTGACATCAATCGTCGAAGAAGCTTTTGTGAGTCCACAAGCCCTTCAAACAGAGCTGCTTGATTTAATGGCATCACCACTCTGATCAGAACGAGGTTAACACACATAAAGCGTGATAGTTCTAATAAAGACAGAGGAAAAGCATTATGCTCATGAAGTAAAATTGATTTCAAATATTAATAAGTCGTAGAATTTCAATTTTGGGGATTTTCGTGGGCATTTTACAATTGCTGGGAACAGAACATTTTTCATCACACACAAAAAAGTAAACGAATACTCCAGTTTCAAAGACCACAAAAAACGTAATTAAAGTGTGATAATAGCGAAAAAGTTTATGTAACCAAATGGATACTTTTGGAAGAGTTTCAGGAAAGTAAACAAACACTTTCGCAGTCAGTTTCGATCGGCCTATATCAGGGGTGAAGAACCTATTTGCTATCGCGGGCCACTTTGTCAGTTACCGCTGAGTAAGCGGGCCGCACAACTTTTTAATCATACTATGAAATCTGTTAAAAACAAAAAATTGTTCATCAACAGAAACAAACAACAAGACTGCTGGCCTCGCCTGAATGCTTCGCGGGCCGCATGTTCGTCACCTCTGGCCTATATAAAACTTGTTGCGGTAACCGTGATGGATGAAACGCTTCCCCTTTGCCAATATCACGAATCACATGTTAGCTACAAATATTTATGTTGTTGTGGCATTCTTTAAAAACAGCATCTGATTCGTCACACCGTGTAACTTCCTAAATTCCTTTATTTCACGTTGAAGCTTTTCCAAACGCTCTCTTTACCAGAGTATCTTCTGTACTTTTAGCACAGCAATAACAATGCTCATTATTCTGTGTTTTGACCAACCGTTTTTGGTTGTCCAACTCAAAATCCACTATACGTTTAATTTTCTTTTTAGTTAATCAACAATTTCAACGTGACATCAACTGGTGTAGTCACAGCAGACGGGAAGGGCTTCGTGTCCGGAGGTCTCGGTGTGGGTAACTCACTTGGATCAGGAGGTCAGTATGAACAGTTTATTGCTTTCCACCGATCGTTGTTGGATATGATAATGTGCAACTTGCTTTTTTGCATGCACTGGGCACGCTCAGCGTTTTTTAAGGTCTGACCTTGCTGTTGGCAAGTACATTTTGAGCGACCGCAACTATTTTATCTGACTACCGAGATGGTCGCAAATGCAAGGTTTTAGTGTATTTTGGTGGTGCTTATGCCGAGACGTATTTTGAGCGACCCTTGGAAAAATTTGAGAGACCGTTTCGGTCCCTCAAAACACCTTTAAAAAACTCTGGGAGCGCTCATGCTGATGCAGCGCAAACATTCACATGGCTTAAGGACCTCACAGTACAACGACAAAACATTTGTGTTTGTCAGCACTTCAAAGTTTTTGTGTAGTCTCTTACCTTTGATTGCTATTACAAAAATCATCGTGCAATTTCGAAAACAAATTTTAGAACTGCTTCGACGAAGCTGCGCTTTAGGATCAAATAATCGGGTTGTTTGAATGATAGAACTTTGGGAAGCAACGCTTGAGTGGTCACTCGTCACTGAACAATGACCAGAAGCAAACTTGGAAACAGTTTGAATATTTAGCCTATGTTTACGTTTCTAGAACAAATTTGCGAGTAGATCAAGTGATAAGAATGGACTAAAGTTGTGTTTTTTTGCTTTCTTTCTGTCTTGTCAACTTTTTTTCTGGAAAGCAAATGCTTTTTTGTCTTGATGATTATTGATTTGATGATCATTGTAGTTCCGAAAGTGACACAATTAATTGAATATTGATAAAAACAAAGAAACGTTTGAAAGACTTTCAAAAATCTGATTGTTTTGGAATTATATCTTTGTTAAATTACAGCCATCGATGTAATTGCATTGCTTATGGTTGGTATTGCAAACAATTTGAAACGATGAAGGTTAGGAACGAAACAAAACGCAGCTGAAAACACTGATAACAAAAACGTTCTTTAGTGAGGTTGAATTTTTGGATAGATTTAATCGCTACCCAGTGTTTCTCAAAACACGTTTCATTGTGATCAACCAGCAGAGTAGTCCAATCAAGTAAATACCCACTTTCAACACTGACTTGTTTTCGTTACACAGCGAGTCTCATTACACGATTGTAGGTCATCTTCTTTTTGTTGATGCTTATTTTGAAGCGTTGCCAAAGCTTCACACCTTTTGCAGCCTCGATTGCATTGCGGTTAAATTCAGGAAGTCTTCGCTGCTTCAGGCGTGGATTAGACTCTTCCTTCCTTGATGACGTGGGTCATTGCCAATGATGACTGGTGCTGGCAGGAGACCTGACGTGCCGCATGATTTTTGCAAAACCCTGAATTGTTTGTTCTTTGATCAATGTTCGTCGAACACTATGGTTGCGGCTTTTGCTTAAAGGCGTTCAAAATTTTTTATAAATGCATATTGCTTTCATTAAAAATGTATAAGTTTTTTTGAAGATATCTGGCCGAATAGCAATTAGCGCAAAGACAGGTCGATGATGCTTCCTCGACGATATCACGGTTTTATTAAATTCCATAACCTTTTGCTTGCTCTTACCAAATTCTTCAATATTTCAGGTAGATTAAGTTTCGTTGTGAAATAGTTGTTTTTAATTTTAGAAATGCATGTATAATTTATATCATAAAATAGTCCAAATGACTAGTTTCAGGAACAGGAAAAAGTTTCAAGCTATCTGGTCTTTAAGACTTTTTCAGTTTTGTGCTGATGCCGAAAAAATGTTCGAAGGCCACGAAAAGACAAAACCTGCGTCGTGTCGGCTGGCTTTGAAGATTTGTGCAATAACCTGCTTTTCGCAACGTACTATTGACCACACAAACATCTTTAATCTTTGAAACTGGATTAGCCGCGATTCATACAAAACATAACAATTTCATTAAAAAGCATCAAATATCTTTAGGGGACGTTCAGCTTAAGTTGTTGCGGAGAGAAAAGCTTAGTTTATCTTGATGACAGGATGCGATGATTGATAATTTCAACGCGAAAGTAGAGAAAAGCGCTGCTGTTTTTTCTGTATATTCATCTCTTGACGCTTTTTTGCAAAAATAAAGTATTGAATTCCACTATAATTCACCTCTTGAAAATTATACGAAACACAGGTTCTTGAACTTATTGCCATTGGAAAGTCTGCGTAATTCTCATCAACATACGAGAATTATTCAAAAGTCTTTAGCCAGTGATCTTGCCCGACACTGCTTGGGTTTTTCCACGGAAAGCTTCCAGCACACTTACGTGCCATGCGGCGTCTGAGTAAAGCAAAACATAAACATAAGTTTCTGTTTACCTCTCATTGTGTGACATGACGACATGGCCACGTGCGGCACGTATTATGTCGTCACAATGTGTCACCATAGTGTTTTCAATAATAAAATGCGATTCATCTTTTCAGGCTTATTGAAATAATCTAAGCTGTCCAGCTTAAGACTCATTTTGAATTCCCTTCGCTTGCAAGTTTGCTTCGGTCCTGGTGATAATCACGTTTTTGCGGATTAAGAAAGTATAATAGAAAAGGATTTCACATGTTTTCATTTATAGCTAAGCGTGTTTACCTTTGTTCAAACTTTTCCAGAAAACGGCAAAAAATACGATTATCGCGCCTCATTACCCGACAGTGGCGGATCCAGACCGAGCGTTTGGGGGTGCAGTCACATACGGGGGCGCCAAAAAGGTCTTCACTTACTTTAAATGCCAAAGGTTGTCTTCGACAATCACAAAAAAGTGGTTACCTTTTGTAGCCAAGAAAGTGAATTATGCGATCTTTCAGGGGAAAGCGCTTTATATCAATAATTCAGAAAACGTTTGAAGAGGGGTCCCAAAACATGGGGCTTGTTTTTCACAAGCTACACATAACCGAGCACACTGTTGGCGTCCCAAACCATCTCTTATATCTACAAATTGTATTAAAAGATATACCCTAATAAAGCCTGAAGCATGCTGCGCGCAAGCGTTTGACACTGCTTTGGCTGTCCAAAGATCAGAAAAAAAACAATGTTTGAAACGGATTCCTGACCTGGTTAGAAGTAGAACGGTTTTTCTTAGACTTTGAAGTGACAACTCAAGTCTAACGATGGGACTCTAATTAATAGCTAAATGGCCACCACGTTTCGAGACGAAGCTTGTGCAGTGCAGTTACATGTACATGGAAAACTTATTGCTGAAGTGACATTTCAAAAACTACATATGAACGAAAGGCATTTGCTATGACATTACTCCCATTTTAGGTTGCTGAGGCTGGCTATCGTAAAAAACGATCTCATAACGCATGACAGATTCACTGGGCCTGAACGCATTTTGCTCTAAAATACATTTAACGCCACTAACAAAGGTAGAATTTCAATCAAGTGTTTAATACCGTTTCACATATTTAGAGATTTGATTGCTGATGTTAGGAAAAAACATCAATCCAGCTAGACCAGGTTATTAATAAAAGCTTGTGACACTGTTCAACAGAAGTAGGAGCAAGCGGGCTAAGTCTTTTCGTGACTTGTAATTGCCACATAATGATCAAAACCGCATAGTCGTCGGTCACTGTTGCCAGGCGCGTTGCCGGACTGCAAATATTGAACTGTTGAGCAAAAATTGTCATGAGCACGTAAAAGCAATTATTTATTCTACCAGGCTGCAGATAGATAGGCGTAGGCAGGGGGGGACCAGGGGCCATCCCCCCAAATTTTTAGCATGTCTAGTTACTTTGAGTCTTGAGAGGCGGTATCTCAAACAAAATTCTGGTGCTCGCCTAAAATCAAGCATTCTGGCTCCCCAAAATTTTGCGCTTGCTATGCCACTGTGCAGATAGCTGCTATTTTGCCGAAGTTTCTGCGTTAGAACCGAGTCCGGGGGGCAGATTCAAGCAGGTTTAAAAAAATTCAGGCAGAACTTCCCAATATATTTGGGCAATTTGCTTAAGCAGAATTATCGCCTTGCAAAGCTTTCCTATTCGTTTTCTCTATAGTGACGTAAAAGTTAGGGAGAATCGAACCCCCCCCCGATATCCCCATACGCCTTTGGTTAGAGTTGAGTGCTATGATTTGTTGAGGCGCGTCGTGCTACTGCTACGCTGCGTTGTCCATGTTGATGGAGTGAGGTGTTGCACAATTGCTTTGTTGGGTCATAATTCTTTGAGCTAATGGCGCACGCTCAATGCAATCTTGCCAAATAGCAGCAAGTTGTTTCCTATCGTACATCTGTAGCTTTTTACACACTGCATTATGGTTCAACCAGGGGCTTAGTTCCGTCAAGAAACTCAGCCACTCACCTTTATGTTGCAAAACCCCGATGCAAACATACTGCAGACTCATCGACTGCAATGGTAACAGTCCCCGAAACTGGGTTTTCGTTGTGGAGGCTTCTAAATCTTGAGTCAGTTATATGTTTTCCATTTTGTATTCCTATCTATTTTACTGCCTTTCTATTCGAGGCTGTCATCAGGCATTAAAATAGTAAACTTGTAACAAAAATATAGCATTTTGTACAGCCCAGCGACAAGTAGGCTAAAGAACTGTGTTAAGCGAAAGCGACTGCGTTTGCGATTAGTAATTGACTTTATGAGATTATGTCCGTTTCGAAAATTGCTTGATTGCTGCTGTACTGGTTTACATACCGTAATAAAGTGTCGCAAATAGTTGCTGTACAAGCTACAAACTATAGTTTCTGACAATTAAAAAGTATGAAAAAGTAAAAAAAAAACTTTCCTTCTACCAAAACCCGAGCTTTCTGTAACAACTTTATTGCATCATAATACACATTTTTGAAATAGTTATTCGTGTGTTCTGTGTGACATTGATCAAATGAGAATGTGATTGTGCTTGCAAAACAAACCTCTGAGCAGGAAGCCACGGTGGAAGAGGAGGCAGAAGCTCTTCTAGGTGGCTGCATGCAAACGAAGCTTATCCCTACGACCGAGTTCGTTTTCCTACACTTCCCGGAAGCTCTGGAGGAGGAGGGAGTGGAGCAGGAGCGGGAGGAGGAGTGATTCAGATTATTGCTGGAAAAGCAGTGAGGATTGATGGAATTGTGACAGGTTTGTGGAGAAACTTCACCAGAGAATCAATAAATTCACGGCTATTAGTACATGACATGCAAATACAGAACAAAAAATTGATCTCGCTAGAGAGCTAATTCTTAGTCGACACCAGGTTTTAGTAAATTCATCGCTATGGACGCTCTTTCCCACAATGCGAAATCGGCGATGCAAAAAGAGCTTTTAAAGTTTTATATCATGCTGGAAATCCCCTCACAAGATTTTCTTAAGCTGCTTGCTTGTGATAAAGCAGCATCGTTTTTGAAAGCAAATCGTGATTTCTATATGCGTGGTTGACATATAGGAAAAAAAACGCAGTATGTTAACGTGAAAAGCACGTTGTGGTCGAATGCAAGAACAAAAGATCTTTCTCATTTTTGCCAAGACAAGATTGAACAGCTAACGTGCAGGAACACATGCTCCGCAACCATTTTGCGATTTCGCCCCTGATTGCAGGGAGCGACTCTGTGGCGCACCAAGCAATTTTCACATCTTTTTTTTTTTTTTTTTTTTTTTTTCACCAAGCAATTTTCACATCTAAAATGTGTTTCGAGCCCGGAACGATTTACGTCTTCCATCTGCGAAGGGACCCTTTCAAGTTTTGTTGTTGCAGTCTTGTCAAACTCCTTACTTTCAGTTGCTTTAAGCTGTTCTGGCCATGCAACTGCTTACCATTTGCCTGATGATAAAATGATAATATGTTCTGCTGAACAAGGCCGGCATATGATGAGCAACAGTAAACAGTACGACAGCGAAAGGTTTTTGTTGGATGAGCCAGGTTTTTGTTAGTTTTCACTCTCTGAGTGGCTCACTAGGTATTGCTGCGCCCTACTGCAGCAATCCAGTTGAACCCCCTAGAGCAGTGGTTCTCAAACTTTTTCTGATCGCGTACCATTTGTGTGTCCCGTACTGTCATCACGTACCACCTTGTTCCAGGAAAAGTCAATGTGCCAAATATAATTCGATCAAA
>Ga0210059_1005051_pt1 | contig 21227 bp, 12 predicted proteins | sample Ectturendosymbi2_FD_188042 | JGI IMG/M metagenome (GOLD analysis project Ga0210059, IMG submission 188042) | Ecteinascidia turbinata endosymbiont from Florida, USA - Sample 2 (SPAdes) (version 2) | ecosystem: Host-associated > Tunicates > Ascidians > Unclassified | place: Key West, Florida...
CCCGAAGCTACCTCCCGGACCCGAAGCTACCTCCCGGACCCGAAGCTACCTCTCAAACGGCCACACCTCCGTCCCCGATCCTAAATTTTGAACTGAGTTCCGGCTCCTTTTGATTTCTAATCTGCGCTCTGACTCTGGGCAAAATGTCCGGCTCCAGCACTTCGGCTCCGCAGCCCTGAGTCTACCTGCGTCAGCCCGCGCTCAAAATGTCTGGACATCTCTCTGAGCCGTTGTATATGCACAAACCATTGCGTTACGACGTAAAGTAACATTGTAAGGTTGGGAAAGAAACATTATCCCGGATTGTATTAACGCAGAACTGCAAGTGCAACGGAATAAAATCAAAAGGGAGAATAGAATGCCAGAGCAGCAAGATGGATTAATTTAAATCAGTGGTTCTCAACGTGTTTGTCCACCTGGAAACTTTAGTGGTCCACAGAGAGTTCCTGAAAAGTTTCGACTAGTTATTCATGAGGTATCAGCACAGCAAAGTGCTCCATCGGATATTTTTTTAACAACTATTGGCCAAAAAAGGTTGAGAATCACTGCTTTGAAACAAGCAACAAAATCAAGCAAAAATCATATACAGTTTCAAAGCTTTGTGTGATTTATATGACATATTTAATTAGCAGTCTAATAGGTTTTTACTTATTAGTATAGAAGGCAGAGAGTTTTTATGACAATACAAGTCAAAAGCACTTAAAGTTTTATCAATCACAGCAACTGTGAGGTCACACATTCTATGTCAACAAACTGCAAAAATGACAAGTGGGCTGAAATCGTGAACCCTTGCTGAATCAGAAGTCAGAAATGTTAGAATGCCACAAGTTTGAAAGTGCAGAGTGTTACAAAGTGAAAGTTACATCTAAATTCAATCGAACACGTAGGCTGTTGTATGTAGGCACAGTAGTTACATAAGATAATTTTTATTGATAACAGATATATTATAGGTTTTTACCATTTTATGCAAGTTACGCTTTTGCAGAAGCTGAACTGGTGAATTTCCCAATTTTCCGATCCCAATTTTCCGGATAAAATTACACTCCATTGTTTTTTAGGGATATTGCATAAAGACAAAGAAAATTGGAATGAAAGTTCAGTTATTTCTAGTGTTTGAAGTTAAACAACTTTGAAATTAAAACTTACAAGGATTAGGCGACCACCCCCTACACATTCATCAAAAAAATCTTACTTAATGCAAAAAATGTTATTTTCTAAATTTTTGTAAAAATCATGACTTTTATCAACCCTGCAGAGCAGGTGTTGTCTTTCTCTGGCGCCGCAGCAAGTTGGTTGGGTGCAAGAACAAATAACGCACCTTTTTTCAATGTACTGTATTTCATTTTAGCATACAAGTTTGGACTGCCTTTGTTTCAGTAAACAGAAGTATACGAGAAAGCACACGCATAAACTGCAAAATAACTAACATAAAACTGGTGGTTGCAGCAAGACCGTGACTAAGAAATCACACAAACAATGGACAAACAAATGGACATAACAAAGAACGCTGTGCTCGACGAATATTCATCACACTCAAGTCTTGCTAAACACGTGCATCACACTTCTGAACTGCATGCAAACGCAAAGCAAATCTAGAAAAAAGTGAACTTTCCCAAAAGATATAAATTAACAGCGTAACAATGTCTGTCGAAACACCCGTGAAAACGTCTTTGCTGCAGCGAACGTATGTTTAGGAACTCACTCTTATTATGTTGAGCTTAGGCAGCATGTTGCAATCGGCGATCGTCATCGTGTCCCCGTCTATGAACTTCCGGGTAGAGACTTGCGGTTCATCGCTATCGTCGTCCTGGTCGATCTCGTCGTCGAGGGGCTCGTTCAGATAGTTGTCGAGCTTGCGCAGAACGTCGTTCAGTTTGTTCTCCAGCACTTTAGAGATGTCGCAACAATTTTATTCGTTTCGGAAGGAACTCATTGATTTTCCCGCGAAGAGCCTGATGCTTGCGTCATCATCGGGGCCGTCGCCAGAAAGTTTTCAGTGGGGGGCTTGGCGTTTGTGCGGAGGGGCTTGACAGCATAAAATTAACCGAAATTCCACTTATTTATAGTGTTGCACGTTTCAATTTGGGGGGGCTAAGCCCACCAAAGGCCCCCCCGTGGCGGCGGGACTGGCGTGCATGTCATCGTTTTGGAAACAGCACGGAAGTGAGGATAATTTAGGAGCAAGCATATTCTAAGCCCCCTCCGCTATGCTGTGCGGCAACGTGCTACGGAAAGATATAACAAGCCGCTCGTGAGAGCTTCTGCATCACCACAAGACACAGCACCTAATGATGACACATAAAATGGATATTACTCCGCAACAAAGCGGTGAAATAAACACATTCGTACGCTGTAAACTAAGTACTGGGAGGGGGGGCACCGCGCTTCGCGAGATGTATGCGGCTTTTTGAGCCTGTTCATTGTATTGGCGTGGATACATTTATCGTAATATCCAATGCATTCAAACCTGCTTTTCAGATGACCCCTTGTTCATATTTCAAACTCGCCCTATTCATTACGTTGGAAAGTTGGCGAATTTTGTCATTACCTTCTTGCAAACGGTTGTTTTGAGGATTCTGCAATAATCACCTCAGATTGATATCGCTATCGGCCTAGAAGTGACGTACACAGCTTTAATGATGCAATCGCACTTCGAGCCTCACTTTGAGCGTCTGTTCCTACCTCTGTTCGATCACAATATAATCGCTTCACTGCTTGCCAACGCCTGGCCAATCCATGTCACGACTTCAAGCACAGAAGCAAACTAGCGCTTCTAGATGTAAGAGTGAACAAAACTTCATTACGTAGCGTTAATTTTTTGTTCGAAACAACTTTCATCGTGTATGCATGAAAATACCAGTTCGTAAATTTTTTGTCAGTTTCAGTACCGAAAAATTAAATTTCAGTTTCGAAAATTTAAATTTGATCGCATGCGGATGACGCGGGTCACGACTGGCCGGCAATGTTCACTCCAAGGCGCGCAAACCACAAGATCATTTACGTAGTTAAACCTCATTCTCGCACACTTGAAACATTGCACATTTTATATAGTATATTTATCGCATAGACCAGTGGTTCTCAATGTGGACGAAATCGCCCCCTTGAGGGTGATTTTGAGGGTCAAGGAGGCGATAGGATGGCAAAATAACATAAAGGGGGCAAGAACGCTCAACCACTAATTGATCATTGACTTAATTTCGGGTCTGACCTAAATGTTCTCAAAGCAAAGAAACCGCTTGTTGATTCATAAGCGAGGTGACCTACGACTGTGCCTCACTAAAATGTTTCAAGATATTTCGAAGTTTTGTGAAGACCGCCAAGCACATCCATCACATTCAACTGGGGACCATGGTATGTATCGATTTCTTTAAATAAAATTCTTCAAAAATCCTACCTTGCGTTTGCTTTATCAGGCTTGGGGGCGGCAACGACCTGTCGAGAGTGAAAAGTGGGGCGATGGAATGAAAAAGTTTGAGAAACACTGGCATAGACCTCTTACCGCTTGTGTATCTACATGGTTGTGCAATTGCTTGCGCACTTAAACAAACATTTGCTCAGTGTAAAAGTTTGTAGAGGGGACATCGTTGGCCGTCTACTACAATTGAGGTACAGCGCGGAATAAATTATGAAATATATATATACATAGTGAAATACACAAGCGTAACATTCGCTTCCAAATGCTTCCGGTTTCTAGTGTTTTAAGTCGAACATAAGCAATTTGTAAAAAAATCGTTGTGTTTTAATGTCATTCATTTTCGATTTTAGCCATGGAATACTGTAACACCCAAAATCGAGGCGTTTTTGTTAAAGCAAAAATCGTCTTACTTTTTCTTTTTGGATCATTAGGGTTTCCGGTGAATTTGATGAACGCCGAGAATTTGGCGAATACATCGCTCCCAACTGTGTTGCTCCTGGGATGCTTGCACGCCAGCTTCGGGTAACGTGGAGGGTAAAGTTCTGCTTCGATGTAGTCTTCGCATTTCTGTATATCAGTCAACTCTTCTCCATTAAAGAGCAGGAAGGGTGGATTAGTGCCAGCAGCAATATCCTGAAGCTGCTTCGGCTTCCTGCAGTGTTGAACAGTGTCAAACTCATGCAGGTCAATTCGTTTTTAGTGGTTGTGGAACATGTTCTCTTTGCCTAACATTGTAGGTTTCCATGACATTCGTATGAAAATTAAACAACAGCCCACACATCAGTCAAGTCAGAGTTGTAAACGGGCCTTATTTCGAAGCCCGAACCCGGACCGAGCCCGACATGTATTTTTGAAGCTCGATTTAAGCCCAAGAACCAAATTTACCGAGGGAGGGAGTCAAGATATGCGCAACTGCGGGGTATCAAAGAACGCACTTTAGTGTTGAACGTCGTGTATAGCTTCAGGTATATAGTTTTATCAAACCCAAAATAGCAACCACCTTGACAATCACAAACTTAGTTTGTCAACTATAATATTGCGGAATGTAATGTTTCTCAATAAAAAAGGAACTATCACGAAACCATCCACGATGGCGCTATAGGCATGAAAAACCGGCTTGTTTGAGGGTCATCGTTTCTTAAAACAAGCCAAGGATCGCGTAAGTGATTGATTTTTTCGAAGCAACGCCATCGCGTGCTAATTTCCTCACCGCTGTCGCCTTCTCAAAAAGCGTTTGTGTGAGACTAATCCGAGCAGAAAACTAAAGAACGCAGCTGTGTTTGCTTGTAGAATTAGCTGATGATAAATCGCAATCACTTCACCCACAGAAGTCACCACCGTTAGCACAACCAATGTACATCACGAAAGAAAATCATCGTTACTCTGAATGTTGTAAAAAAGTTGTGTGCAGGCCCGAAATCGGACCAAAACATATTGACAAACTTAAGCCCGAACCCCGGCCCGACTTACAACTCTTGAGTCAAGTTGCATTTTGAGTCTGCTCAGCACTGTGTCCTTCGAAAGTTTTTGACTCTTGCCACATCAGAACGCTAGTGCAGAAACAGAAGCGAAGTTGTGTCAACTAACGACGTATTTACACTATTGTGTAGAGTGCAGGATGCAGTGACAGTACAGTATGCGTAGGCAGTTCGTTTGGATTGCCGATTAAACAAATAACAAGTTTAGATTATGGCAACAGAGCTGACGGCGAATTGCTTGGATTCAACGCGATACGGGTCGAAAATAATTTCAATTCTGTTTCCATGCTTCCTAACTAACTAGATCAGTCCATGCAAGTAACTCACGTTGCTTTGTCGACAGTCGTGACGTTGAACACGACACCCTTGAGCCACAGCATCATGAACAAGCGCTGCGAGAAGGGGCAGCATCCTACACACTCGCGATCGGAGCCGGCCTGTTCGAAAAAGAACTGCCAGTTGTCAACTGAGGACACATACGGCCACACTGGTACTCTAACTACTGCAATTGCAGCATCTGTCTGACACAACGTGCAACGTCAGCGACAGCACGCACTGCAGACAGTTACGCCACCGCTGCTATAACGGAATACCATGAACCACTGTTCGTATGTCTATACCAGGGGTCACCAACATGCTGCCCGTGGGCACCAGGTCGCCCCGGCAAGGACCATGTAGGTTGCCCTCGGGCCTGTTTTAAAAATACCTTCAACGTGATCATTGTCTTCACATAGGGGAAAATCATAAATTATTAATAATAACATAATTAAAGGTGAATTGAGCAAATCCCTTATTTCAGAAGTGTGCATCAAACTGATAGCCCTTCACATTATTCGGTACCCAAGACTTGCTTGTCAGTTTCAAAAGGTTGGTGACCCCTGGTCTATACAATGCAGTTTGCGATTTTACGTTTGACTATAAACACAAAATATGATGAAAGTGCCCTAACCAACTATTAAAATACTTCATCACCATTCTGAAAAACGCATTTACATAAAAATTAGAGCAGCAATTGCTATTTTACAACTTGGCCGTTTCAAAGAAAAACGTCCATTTTATCACAAGCTGGAGTCTAAGCTTACTTAACAAGGAGACGCCGTGCAACGTAACCAGGGTTCATGCGTATTGTTAAAAAGAATAGCTTGAGACATGCTGCATATCAATGTTAGTCAAACGTAAGCTGAGAAATGCGCAGAGATGTTACTGAAAAGACCAAAGAAACACCGGCCTAGCACACTGTGCCAAAGCCAGGGAGCAACTTTTCCAGCGGCCGGCATTATTCAGGAAGCAATCAAACCCAGTGTTCCACGGCAGAAATATGATATTCACAAATCGAGGAATTGCATTTTCAGGTAGACTTTTTTGTAAACACCTTTTTTGTCTAAGTTGTTGTTGAATGTTGTAAAAACTTTTTTTGCCAGCATTCGCATTTAAACGTTCTTCCATGCAACGAAACGTTTTCTATCAAGTTCATTTTCTGCGAGTGGCTAGAAAAAAAATTTGCCCAGTTAAGATTTTCATGAGTCCTGAAATCAAGAAGATTTGATGAAGGACCTTCCAACTGCCGGGGAGTTGTTTTAAAACTTGAAAAGAGGAACTTTGGCGCATCGTCCATGGGTTTAAAAAAAAAGCCGCTCCGAATGTTTTGATCGTGTTCAAGAAATTGTCATCCAAGCGACTTCCACAGCAAGCTGATTTTTAAGTCGAGCTTAGCATCATTACAAATACAAGTGCTTAAAGACTTTGGCCTCATAGTTGTTCGTTCAAAAACTGGCCAGAAAGTGAGTCATCTTATTTTACTGTCGAATGTTCATAGCAAACAGGATTTTAACAGGTCAAAAATCCGCAACAATTTCAAGATATTATTTATGCCAAGACAAAAACAATGATCACTGCCCCATTTATCAGGTTTGGTTGCGGCGGGGAAAGCGTTGAATGTTGCACTGGTGGCGAGTCAATGGCAGCACCGCGCATGAACTGTTCCGTTGCACTCTCCCATTAACGTCGAACACGAGGCTGGGCATGCCGCAAGCACCCTTTACCAAGACTTCGGTATGACTCGACCGGAAATTGAATCCCACCTACCAAGTTTTAGTTGCGCGTGGTCAACAACCGCACACCTACCCGAAGTCATTCAAAAGTAAAATTAACAATACATGGTAGCTTCGTAGAGATAGGTTAGCACTAATCAAATCATAAGGTTTACGCGAGGAAGATGGCGCTTAAACATTCAGTCCTACTGCTTGTCTTGTTTCATTTGTCCGTAACAGGAAAGCCGATTGATGCTTAACGACAACGTAATGCAGCGTACCATCCAGCAACTTCTATTTGCAAACAGCTTGCTAAGTGACTGATTGTTACCAGACCTGGTGGATGAGGAACTTTGATGTGACAATAATAATTTACGGTCTTTTATTATAGGCAAATCGTTCTGACTGTAATAATTTTTTTTATACATTGTGGAACAGCACACACAAACCATCGCAACCTGTCTCCTAATGGCACAACCATCCAAATCAATGCGACAAACTAAAACTTTCAGGTGGGCGTTTGAACAAGTGCGTCTCCGTCATGAAGCAAACATAACATTGCGCACCCGGCCAAGCACGAAGAGGTTAGAAAGAGACAATGGCAGGACATACGCGAGTGGGTGCGCGGCGGTGTTTGAACGCTTGCGTCTCACTATATAAGCGACGTGTTTCTATGTTGGGCGATGGTTCCATCGGGCTCACTGCTGTGGTAGGAACGCGTATCGGTAATTATCACAGGTGAGGTTCTGCCAGGGTTGTTCCGCTGCGGGGTCAACACATGGGTTGGAACAAGTACAACGAAAGCTCGCCGCAATGAATGCGAAGGAATTACACAAAAAGACGCAAAGCAATGTTAAAATCCATGGAAAATCCGACAAAAATTGTATGAGTTCGCCCTAATTGGTTTGTTCTTAATGTTATCACAAGCAGCCACCTCTGACAACACATTTGAGGCATCATCTTATGATGCCATAGAAGGTTTTAAGCAAATCGATTTCGCGCATGTCATTACAAACAACTCAGAAATACAGCTAAACTTATCCAGCAGGCTCTGTCCTTGACTAGACGCTGGTGCCTAATCAAGCGTACACACTGCACAGGCTCAACGCTGTTGCTAAACTGCTTTAGCAGGTAGAGGAGCGCAAGGGGCGATGTTACTTGGCACGGCGCTGGAAGCCAGCAATGAATGCTTTGCATTGTTTGATACTTTAAGAACTTTCAACAGGAATAGGAATTATTGCAGTCGCTGCATTAATGGGATGGCGTCGCACTGGTGATGCCAATAAAAGGAGTGAAAGGCAACTAAAAAGAATTTCTTTCTAACAGAGGCAATCCACCAAGTTGCTCGTACCCACTAAGTTGAAAATGTAGGCTACAAAGTCAGAAGATATTTCAGTGGTGTTGCCAGCCCAAAATTTTGGGGGGCAAACCTTTTGACCTTAAGCGAGCAACACAATTTTGTTTGGGACACCGCCTCACAAAGCACAAAAATGACAAGATATGCTAGAAATTTGGGGGGCATTGCCCCCTGGCTACGCCTATGAGATATTTTCCGATCACTTAGCATTTAAGTGGCACTCAGCGAATAATATTTTTAAATAATTTTTCTGAGTGAAGATGTGAAGTTAGTGGAAGTTACAGCGCTTGAAAATATTTGCATCATTGCGGTTTCAATTCTCTGCATTGATAAAATGGTAAATGCGAAGAAGACAAGGGAGTTTACTTCCTGAAGCTGCAAATGATTTAACATTTGCCAAACCTGCAGTCTGATTGGCCGCTGAATTGAACATTAACAATTGACATTTGCGTTGACACAGCTCAGCGCTCAAGTCAAATGCACGTTTAGTGTAAAAGCATAACATAACTGCCGACCTTTTATGGTCTCGCTGCAAGGCTACATACATTATCTTTTGATGCAGCAAAATATGAACTCACTGCAGTATGCGAATTTCTTCATTGATTTTCGCGCACCGTTCTTCGCGCTTTCGGCAAAACCAAATTAACAGATACGAGACCAAGACATGAAGCTGCTGCAGCCGGTTTCATGTTCTGAACGCACCAATACTTATGTTTCAAGATCTGTTTTAACAAATAAGGCGCCAAAACAACCCTAAAATTTGGGGCCTATAAGCGTCAACATAAAAAGAGTGAAAGAAAAAACAATTTGCCAAAAACGCAACAAAAGTCTACGAAAAATCTGGCATTCTTAACTTGTAACGTTAGTAGCTGGAAGCAGTAATTGCTCGAAGTTTATTCGACAATTGCTCTAGTTACAACCATACCAGAATCCTAATTATTGCAGGAATGCACTGCTCATAAAATTTCCGACTAACAACAATTGGCATTGTTTAAAGATCTGCGTTCAATTTCACTGACGAAAACAAAAACCTTGCTTTGTCTTCATCCATTAAGTGAGTTTGAGCAAAAATTTGAACACAAGATTAATCGGTGTAAAGTTTTGAAATGACAATAAAACATAAACTCCGCAATTAATTCTGTACGATCAATGGCGGTGGCAAGCACCGTCGTCGAATTGCCAGGCATTATGAAAACATCGTGACGTATTCAAGAAGGAATTTATTGAAGCGAGAATGGACAGAAAGACGATTACCGGTGACGACTGCAGCAGCAGCAGAAGGCTTGGCCAAATATTTAGCACAACCTCGCTGCGCGCGACTGGACCGAATTCAGCCAACCGAAGAAATTTATTCCACTGCTCACTGGCTCAATCTGCATACAGCATTTTGCGAAACAGTTGTGTTTTCTGGAAACGCCGTTTAACCACGCAACGCCAAAAGCGCAGCGTTTAGACTTCGCGTGGCGCAAGAGTTAAGCAACAGCAGGTTGGTCACCACCTTTGCCATTGACAAGAAATTCAGTCATCAAACTAGATAGAGAAACACAATAGGCCACCATGCAGCTTCGACATAACGCTTTGTGGAAACAGCCGAATAATTTCCGTCTTGATTAATGATTATCATTTGAAAAACTGAAACCGCAACACTGAAGATACGTTAAGTTTGTTTGCTTGAACGATTTTTTCTTTGCTGCTGTTTAACCGGCGTTGTATTGGCACTTGCCAGTATTCATGAAAAAATGCTCACCTCCACAATATTACAAACAAGACACATGATCCGATGTAGACACAGTCCACACAATTGTTTAACCGCAACACAGTGAAGCATCGCATGGAGAGCACACGAAAGATCGCGATTCAATCGAGGATGTTGTTGAAACAAAGTATTTTTCAAACATAATCACTGGGAATAAGTTTGACGTAACCTCGTGCATTCAAAAGCTCAAGACAGTACTACTGTCCACAGGTCTTCTGAGAAAATTACAATTGCATCTGCGTGTACTGGATGATCTTATTCTACATTTTCTGCATAGCGATGCAGCCGCATTGAGTCTATGGAAATCAAGAAAGTCATTTAGCCTGACCAACAAGACAGCAACAGTAATTAAGAAAGCATTAGACATACACACATTACAAAGGCATAGCTTACAAATAAGCAGCAATTGGGTGCAACTCTTACACGCGGCTGCGTCAACATTTTAACGCACCTAAGCATCTAGCTTACATGATGTGCGCACTCGCTATTGATACAAACATATGTTAAAAACTAGAAGAGATCACCCAGCAAATTTTGAAAGCGGACACGCTCAAGGCGAACAAGATGTTCGCAGTGGCACAAAGCGTGCAGTCAGCCGTTCCACGACACTGATACCACAATGAGTTTGCAAATACGATAAAGCAACGGCATTGCATCCAACAGCAGTAAATGGAAACCGAAACAAGAACAGCAACGTTTGCAAAGCAAGATTCATCAAAGGTAGAGCACATCCATCAAGAGCAGCAGACGAGGTTAGTAGCGTCACTTGCGAAGCCACCGTTAACCGCAATAGCAAGACACCGCTTACCTTGACAAACAAATTTATCACGTGTTTGCGATCGCATAGCGAGGATTGGTCCTCAGTGCCAGGATTAATTTCTTGGCTCATTTCTCTAATCAAAGCCGTCCTCAGGTCTCAGACTAACATCAGTTAAGCAGACAACGCAAGAGTTAAAACTCGATCTAACACGCTGTTCAAGACACAACAGAAGCGTTGAATCGACAGCGCTTTCCTTTCCCTACCGAGCTTCTTTTATGTGCCAGCGCACTGTTGTCTGTTCGTCCTTGAAGTGGCAAATTCCAAGTTGAACAGGTCTTCCACTAAGCAAACAGTTTGCGCTTGGATTCGTCAAACCCACTCATACGTAAAAGCAGCAACACTGCAAGCTTTATGGGAAGCTACGAGACCAACGTGGCATTTTGGCAATCTCACATCAATAAAATTGATCAGAGGACAGCGACGCGAGCCTACGCATGCCTTCAAGTTGATCAAATCGAAACTTCTCCAACCTCCAGGCCGAATACATTCAACCTTTCAAAATTTACTGCATTAGCTTTGTCAGGCATTTGTACTCACCTTCGTACTAGCACCAGAAAACCTGATGCATAGGAATCAAAAACTACTCATCAGAAGTACCGAGTGTGTAAAACATCGCTCCCGGCGACGAGACTGTTCTTCATGCCCAATTCAGGTATGTGGCCGCGTACACATGGTCATTTGCGCGAGCACCAGCACTACGGTATAACTACAACGCCCTTATCACAGTCAGCGCACTGAACATAGTGGACAAGTAGTCAACGAAACCTACTTCTCAAACAAGAACTGCTTGCAGCAAAGAACTTGGCAGATCAGAAGCTAGCATGACAATAATAACCATTACCACATCTGCTTTCCTAATATGAAGACGAGACTGCTTCAGAGACTGATTTCGTGCTGTGGCGCGAAAATACGTCGGGAATCCCTTAATCAGCTGTTCATCATGCAGCGACAGGAAGAACACACTTCAGGTGCCGTAAGAGATGCCATCAGCTTCTCGCCTTATAAATTATTTAAGATCGTTCCATTGCGTCTATGTTTCAGAAGAATGGAGTACGCAAGTAAACTTACAAATGAACTAATAAATTTAGAAAATAAGCAACTTTACTTGCAATGTTAACTTCGAAAATGAAAGTGGAAGATTAATTGCCCTGTTACCAACTTCTACACAAATAAGATCACTCAACAGAGAACAAATTCCAGTCACACAGAGCTGTAGTCTGGTGACTGCAGCACTGCAGACGAAGTTTAAACAAGAACAACGCAATTTGAAGTCTGAACGGAAATGACTGGTAAACAAACAAATACAACACGCGTTTACAACTTCTTTAACATATTGATGTAATCTTGGCAATCGTAAGAACAACGAGCAACATAGAACAACAAAATTTCAAATAGTTCATTGTGCTGTACTTCTTCCTTGAAAAGTGCAAATGGGAGGGTGTGGGGTTGCACACTGAACAGACGGTCACCCCGCTTTCGCAAGTAGGTCTGGTCATTGATTTATTTGCTCATACAATTTCTTGGCATGATAGGACGATCATATAGTACCTTGCAAAATCCGTAGCAACAAGCTTGCGACATACCTTAATGAAAAGTACAATTTTGGGGTCTGGCCTTCGAGCTGTGTTATCACCATCCTCTGCAGTATTGCCATTTACAACTGATGGTGAACTGTCTTTCTTTGACTTTGCATAGGAACATGTCATGCATAACACAAAAAAATAAGTAAAACAAATATATCATCAGCATGCAAATACAATGAACCATAAAATAGGATCAACTGGAAAATTTGTTAAGCAGTTTGCTGATAACATAACAAAAATCAATTAGATCGTTCAGATATAAGGAGAAATAACTGAGAATTTATCATTAAACATAAAAATCATAATGATTTCTGTTAATAAAAAGTATGTTTTTAGGTGAAACAAGACCAGGTTAGGAATGATAGGAACCTTAATGAATAAAAAGACAACTTTCTCAGTTTGTTCGCCTTCTGCATTGATAACACGAACTTCTGGTTCCTCCTGCAACATTATCGATAAATGGTGTTGTCAACAGAACTCTAATCTTATATGAAAAAACGTCCATCAACAAAAAATGTTCATATGTTACAGACCTCATTCAATTTTATGACAAACTACCACATTTAATAAAGGGACTTATTTCTTTAAAAAATGTTAGAATGGCACCGTAAAGGTAACAGACACAGCCTACATCAGTGGTTTTAAGATCTTCTATTCCTTTTGCCACTTCTTCAGCCATACTTCCAAGCGGTTTTGGAGATGGAGGTTCGTTTGCTGCTAATTCGTCTTTGTCACTGACAGAAGAAGCTGAGGAAGCTCTGTCAAATTCGTATTGGTGTTCTTGAGGTGGAGGTGGAAGATCTACAGGATCAGGTTCGTACTGGTCAATATAATCCTTCTGTTCAAGTTCTGCCGAATGATTTTCTGGACTATCTCCTACTGTCTCATATACTGCTTGTTGACCTTCCTGCAAAGCATGTAAATGCCAATGAAATTGATATTTATCAAACAGTTAAGTTGCTGAAAAATATGATTTGATTGTAACACAATGAGACATCAATGAATAACACACTTCACTAGATTTACTTAATACCTTTGACAATAGAAACTAATAGAAAAAGTAAGAATTTTCATGAATCACTAGATGAAACAGACTTGATATTCTCGGAAAAACAACTGCTTTGTTTCAAAACACTTTGTAGAGCAAGCTTTTCTAACATTGCTATCAATGAGCATACCTAGTATGGCTGCCAGGCGTAACGTACAGTGTATATATAGATAGGCTCAACTGGCAACATTCACAACCCAAATAAGACAAAACAAAAATACACCTGCACCCTGATGAAGGCCAGTTATTGACTGACTGAAACACTGATGTGTTTTATTTTATTTTGATTGTGAACGTCTGCCAATTGAGCCTTTTTAAGTATACATTGCTATCAATGCTGTCGTTGGAAGTTGGCCAAGTTCAAAAACACCATTCCTGCCAGGTACATAGTAGGCAAAAAAATATTTTAAACAAAATTTCAAGGGCAATCATTTTGCCCTCATGGGTTGCAGTTTGCCAACAATGTTCTAAGTTCCTGTAAGTTATTAGTTGTTTAGAGAAACAACCACACATAAACCATGATGGTGATACAGGCATTGATTAACTTGTAGAAAAATTTATGGTATTTTAATGAATACTTTTTGACTATTTTGTAGGTATGTTCTAGTAAAATAAAAAAGATTTTCTTGCAGTCGATAAAGGACTGGGCAAAACTGACTATCATAGCTTTATGCAGAAACATGTTTTGAGTTTTTGGCTTGCAATTTGATTAAATTAATCTTGACAATGAATAGCATGAGAAGAAACCATTCATTATTGACAAGCCTTTCAAATATAAAACAAACATCTGAATGCGGGCACACAACTTTAGCAAAGCATATGCCCCACATTCACATAACCCCTGTTGGAATTGAAGGCGTTTTCAAGAAAGCACTTGCATTTAATAGGCAACAATTTAGCATGTGACCACAAAAAACTGTATCCATCCATGTGTAACTTCCATTGGCTGCCAAAGCAAATGCAAAATTTCTGTGTGCAGGAAAATGGTTTTGTGAATGCAGAAATTTTTGTTTGCTCTTTATTATGAAATTTAAAGCAAATTTTCACTATATACATTTTACATATGATCTACAGTTCAGACATTGAACACACATAAATTGGCCTTTTCAGTTTAAAAGGCATATATTCATCAGATACTTCTTTAAACAACTGCTCATGTTCCATTTTATTTGACACAGTAAACTTGCTATATTGTGAGTTTCAGTCTTCTAAGCAGGACTACCATACCACCCTTATTTATAAAATTTGTTCTCATTTTGCAGTACCACATCTTAGAAAATCTACTGTACTTATTTCTAAGACATGTTCTTATTTGCAACTTGCATCTTTACGACTCCTTATTTTCTGTAGCGTAATAATTTTAAATAGGCAATATCTGATAGACATATGCAGACCATTAGGATTTAATTGATTCAAGAAATAAGCAAGTGAAAAAACGTTTTTCGTGACGATTACAAGAAGTCAAGAATAAGACATTGCTGAAGCAAATGGTTCCTGTGAGATAACTAGGCAAATATATAATCTGACATTAACCATGCAAACAAACAATTGCTTTGTTTCTGAGGTCAGTGTGGTCTAACTATTTTGACTTAGAGGCTATTTTACAAGAACGTGATAATTTGCAGGCCACTTCCAATAAAACAATGTATAAAACAAAATATTCAAAAAATTTACAACTAACAAATGGAAGACAAGTGAGTGCTTCAGGGAAGAAATAACAATTAATAAAAATCTGTCAGTGGTATGCCTGCAGTCAAGGCTTCTCTGACACTGTTGTTCTTTTATCAATACCAGCTTTAGTGGTAGCAACTAGCAATTAAAAAGATAAAAAGTTGTGTCAAAAAATTATATTTAGTGGTTGGTGCCCAGGGCTAGGTAACCTGAGCCAAAATGGCTTAAAACCTACCCTACTTATGACATCACCCACAAAAAAACTGAAACCCAAACCTTTTAATTTTTTTTGCAAACTAGAAGACTTGCTGCATTTTTAAGGGTTTGAACAGCTCCATAGCATAATCACCTGGTGAGTTATGGAGTTGCAAAGTGGCGTAAAAATAGTGGCTACTGCAGGAGCTCACAGTACGAATATATCATACACCAGCAGTAAACGTGTTAATAGGGTTGAACTCTAATATGGAAAGATTAGCACTGGCCTGCAAATTTTAAATTTTAACATGTTTGCTGCCAGTGTACGAGATACTCGTACTTAGCAATCACGCATTGAGCCACTATATTTGTGCCATTTTATAACTCCATAACTCACCAGCTGATTGTGCTAGAGAGCTGTTCAAACTCTCAAAAGATGTGTCAACTCTTCTAGATTGCATTGAAAAAAATTGGGAAGTTTTGCCTTTCAGGGTTTTTGTGGGTGACGCCATAAGTGGGGTAGGTTTCAGGCCATTTTGTGCTGGGTTACCTGGCCCTAGACACCAACCACATGAGAAAATTTATTGACCCAAGCTTTTTTTGAAAACTAGGCTAAAATCCAACTCTTTTCAGCTTTTGATTAGCTTTCTAGCATTCCTGGTTCAAAAGTTATGGCCTAAAAACAACAAAAATCGATAATTGAATAATTAATTAATTAGGGGATTAATCAATTATTTGTTGTTTCTAGGCCATAACGTTTGAACCAGAAATGCTAGAAAGTCAATCAAAGGCTCAAAAGAATCAGATTATAGCCTAGTTTCCAATAAAAAGTAGAGTCAAAAAATTCCCTTTAGCGGTTAGTGTCCAGGGCCAGGTAACCTCAGTCAAAAATGCATAAACATAACCCACTTATGACATTACCCATGAAAAACCTGAAATCCAAAACTTTTCATTTTTGTTTTTAATGCAAACTAGAAGATTTGCTGATCTTGTGAGGGTTTGAACAGCTCTCTATCACAATCAGCTGGCGAGTTAGAGTTGCAAAGTGATGGTGATTAAGTGATGATTAAGTAGCTTACGCGGGTCTTAACGGTAAAACCAACCTGGCAGCGAAGCTGTTAATAATGAAATGACCTGCTGATCATGATTTTTCAACTTATGGTTAAATGATTGAGTACTTAAATTCTGCCTCTATAAACACATTAGTTTATTTTATAAAAATAGAACCTTTGACTCAAAGGGCTTGCTTTTTTCAAATTAAACTATTCCTTGTCAACTTACTGAGAAAACTCAACAACATTTTGCAACAGAATAAGTGGAATACAATAGTGCAGTCAACCACAAGGTTTTAATCATAATTTCTACGTTATACATACTGGCCATGTTTTCACATGTTACTTTATGAATATAGCACAGGTGCCCTTGTGTTGTGCAACCATGGTTGGTACTTCATCACAGTCCATGGGTAACTGTGTTGTTTCTTCACAGTCTATTATTAAAAATAGCTTTTTGCTTTTTTTATGTGTCTCCACTGTTTTGTCATGGATGTTGCATGGATTTCCACTTTATAACCTGCTATTCCAATTATTCTGCTCACCTCACTTCTTTATTGCACTACCACATGCTGTCCAGTTCATTCATACAAAATGGCCTTCATTGTTACTGGGAATCCTGTGTTGATTTCACTGTACATTTTTTATATTTTGATTTAGCAACAACAGAGGTAAAGGTTCAGGAATAATTATTTTGGACTCAGCAAGTCTGCAACTCAGATGTTAGTAAACTATGCATGACTAATTAGTTTACACAAGATATTGTAATTACAGGTCAACGTCTCATCAACAGACAAGTAAATGCTTGACAGTAGTACCATTCACTTTTTTCCCACAAGATGCATGCTGGTAAGCATTTCCACTTTTCCATGTGAAAACGCACTGGGTACCAGGCAGTTTTCAGGAGTTACCATATTTACGCTAGTTTCTTAAAACACCTCACAATTGAAGCCCAAACAAGTGCTTAATTTGTTAAATCCCTTACTGTATTTCTCTTCATAGTTTTCATACACAAATGTAAGAACTTTTCAAGAGAAAAAAATTACAGCTGGGATCCAATGGATGCCCGATCCATATTTGTGTGTAGCCTGGTTTCTGTATAAAAAACATTGTGTACATAAGCTGGTAACGAACGTATTGTGTTTGTTATTCAACAACACAATATCCAGGTAAAGCCGTGATTTTTATTCCAAATATTTTTTCATCTTCTCAATACTATTGTAGCTTGTGCCATACTGTACTGACAATAGGGCCAAAGTTCGCAGCCACTATAAATGGAAGTCAAGAGTGGAGTGCAAAGTATATCAGCAAACTACTACCAATAACCAATGCTAGATGTCTAAAACCATAGCATAGTGTAAACATAGTAGTCATCATTTTCCAAGAACTTAGTCACAGGAATGATGCTTAATACCAGAAACTCAATCCTAAAGTTCCTCTCTGAATAGACAGGGTAAAGAACTACAGGCAAAGACAAGTCAGTAGGTTATGTTCATGTCTCTTTTGTGAAGATACTGCAAGTTGCAACACTATGAAACAGACAGGGCCAAAGTGTGGTACATTCATCATGAATGGAAGTCAGTAATGGAACAAATGTTTTGTTTGAGGAACTGGACCTTCAGGAACAGCAACGTGTGAAGGGAGAGGTGGAAAAATGGGTGTCTTCTTGGCTCTGAGCAGTGGCAATTGAGGCTGCTGGGTATGTGCTAGATAAGCAGGAATTCAGGGATGCCATCTGGATATGATATAGATGGAGGATTGAGGGCACACCTACTCATTGTGCATGTGGAGAAAAAAATTATATGGATCGCTCATGTGCACGCTGAGCGGATGCACATCAGTGCAACTCAGTAATATAATCTGAGGCACAGATTATGAGAAAGGTCTGACAAGATGTTCAAATACCATATTTATTCGATTGTAGGCCACCCTTGATTGTAAGCTGCACGAAATGGTGTTAAAATATTAATGTAAGCTGCACTTGATTGTATGCTGCATTTTAAACATAGGTTACCTAAACCTCTGACACACTTTCGCATACTAGCACGTTTTGCATGTTTGGCAACCCTCATAGTGATGCTTACACCACTACAACTGCCCTCTGTTCATCATAATCCCTCCGATGATGGAATGATGTTGAAGAGAATACAAAAAGAGTTCGGTCAACAAAATGTAGCCATGAAAACGCTGAGGGTCATCAAGGCCTTTCAATGAGATAAAATAAAAAAATGTAAGCCGCCCTGATTGTAAGCCACCCTTGAATATAAGCCGCATGAAATGATGAAAAAAACTTTGCAAACCATGGCTTACAATCGAATATATATATATATATGGTAGAACCAGCACTTCTTCAAATCACTGAAAATAAGTTTGAAAAAATGGTTGGCACTGCAATGCATGGCTGGATGTCTCTGATAAAGGACTATGGAATAGTTGAGAAAACATTCTTTAACATAAGGATAGCACATCCTACCTCACAGTACTATTCTGCAAGGTCCATTTCATAGATCTACCAACAACACAAAAAGGACAAGAGGGATAAATGTAAGCAAGAAGTGATTGACATCGAGAAGTCTTCATTCAATCCCGTTGTTTTCACAAGTGGTGGGATGGCACCAGAATGTGCTAAGGTGAAGAAAAGACTGGCTGAAGAAATAGCTGAAAAAACACAAGGAGCCTTATGCATCTTTCATGACCTACATTAGTACAAGCTCAGATTTGTACTATTAGGATCACCGTTGCTGCAATACAAGGCTTTAGTGGCAAACAATGATGTTCACCTCCAGGATCTCATGGACATTGACTTCATCTAATTCCTGAACCTATAATTCTATGAAGCTACACTGTGGAACAGTTTTTTTCAGGAAAATGTTAGGTACCCGCTATGGATGTGGAAGGACCCGATTTCTCTGATTCTAGGGATCTGATGATAATTTTCTCTGATTCTGAGGATCCAATTTTCAATTCTAGGGACCCGAATTGGGTCCTTAAAACACCTTAAAAAACCTGCTGTGGAGAGTTATGTCGGTGTCATGACTCACGAAGGTGTGTGATGGACGGATGTGTGTCATGACACTGTGACTCAATTGCTATTATTTCTAAGCCTACCTTCACTCATCAACTAGCCATATTTTGTTTCTCATATATACCCATTACTTATTGGATTGCTTTTTATTGCTGAACCTTTGGTAAAGGCAGTGGATACAGATACACATGTGGATCTTCAAATTTGAAAACTTATTCATACGCCACCTGTGGCGTAACAGTAACGCACAACAGAGTGCAGTAGGCTTGGTAGAAACTAACTAAACGTAAAAGATAAACCCTAAACCTAACCCTAATCCTAGCCTAAGCTAATTGTAACCTAATGCTAACCTAATCCTAAGGTAATGCTAATCTAGCCATAACCTAACACTAACCCCTAAAGGTAATACCTAAGCCTGAAAAAAGTAAAGAAAAAAAACAAAACGAAAGTCGGCAAGGTGAGAGTCGAACCGAAAACCAGAGTAAGGGTCAGCCCTACGCTGGAGGTACAAACAGTTTTTTTCTGCATCAACCCCTACCCTGGATGTACAAACAGTGGCACTCGTAAGCCACCCCTACACTGGAGGTACAAATAGTTGCTTTCTAAATCAGCTCCTACGCTGGTGGTACATCTCTACACTGGAGGTGCAACCCTACGCTGGTGGTACTGACGCTGATGACCACTCCTCGAAAACCACTGGCATAGCAGCTGTAACGCATAACCCCTAGGCTATGAAATCCTTGCCGTTTGAATGATAAACCAACCCTTTTATTTGAATTGCGTCAAGCCAGGTGTATCCATAGTCACTTCCTTTTGTATATGCTGTTCATATGTTTCTACTTGCTTCAATGTCGTATGTATTTTTGCTTTACTTGTCATTTGTGTGTACTGTCACTTGCCAATTGCACATTATCTCATGGATGGTACACATACACCATTGTAATTATTGTGTAGCTAGGCCTACTTGCTACTTTTTGTTATTAGGCCCTTGTTTGCCTGTTGCGATCGGAAATCCCGATCGTCATATGCGCAAAGCTTTACATCGTGGCAGCAAGCAACAATAGAGATCACCCGACAAGATCACTCTTTTATTGCTTGTTCGCGCCACATATATGTATGGTGCTCTTCTTTGCGCACATCCCGTTCGTGGTGAATCACACAATCAACAAAACACTACCAGAGAGGTTGCAACAACATCCCTTCCTTTTTTACGACGAACCGCACTGATCGCATGTTCTTTGTGTAAAGGCCGAACTCGGCACGAACTCCACATCCTGGTCGCAGCACCATTTTGTTGCGATTGGAAATCCCGAGTGGCATGTGCGCAAAGCTTCGCACTGTGGCAGCAAGCAACAATAGAGATCACCCGACGAGATCACTCTATTGCTTGTTCGCGCCACATACATATATTTTTGTTCTTCGCACACATCCTGTTCGTGGTGAATCACACAATCAACACAACACCTCAAGCCTCATATTATATGCTGGGACACCTACTGTGATGGAACAAACTAATCAGTACCAATAGCTACTACACTGCTAGATGTCTGGTACTGCAGTGCTGCGTCAACATGGTACAGAGGCCTGAGCCTGGTGTGGGACACAACAGTTGTGGACACTTTTTCTCAGGGCCACTATAAAGACTCTGCCAGACAGGCTGGTTTTGCAGCCACAAAAGCTGAGGGCGCAAAATGCCAAAAATATCATGACCTCCAAAGCAATTACCACTTTCAACCAGTGGCAATTGAGACCACTGGTGTGTATGGCAAGTCCACTGCCCCTTTTTTGAGTGGCCTT
>Ga0210059_1005052_pt1 | contig 21221 bp, 16 predicted proteins | sample Ectturendosymbi2_FD_188042 | JGI IMG/M metagenome (GOLD analysis project Ga0210059, IMG submission 188042) | Ecteinascidia turbinata endosymbiont from Florida, USA - Sample 2 (SPAdes) (version 2) | ecosystem: Host-associated > Tunicates > Ascidians > Unclassified | place: Key West, Florida...
GATCAAAATAAGAAGCGCCCCGCGCAGTTATTCGGCGTCCCCCGCGGTGATTTGGCGGCCCCATAGTGATTTGGCGCCCGGAAATTGTGCCCCCCTTTCCCTCCTCGTTACGCCCCAGCATCGTATCATGACTTTTGATACCTTGTTGATAAATAATCTGTACCGCTTTTTACGTTGTGCGTCTTCATCTAACTTTTTTATCCGATCTCTTCATATCTCCGATGCTTTTTTCAAATATGCATTTTTCCTCAATTATTCAAGGTTCCTATATGACGGTGAACAACTGACAGTTGTTGATGCGTTGTACCAGTGCACGCGTCTTATCAGTATTGTCCTTGCATGACAACAAAACCTTTCCTTGTGTTTCGTGGCGCCCTAGGATTTCTTTATTTACTTGTTTCACTATCATGCAGACATGTGCAAACCAAGCATGGCAAAAAGTAAGACAAAACGTTAATCGCCAAATCTTGCTTTAAGCTTCAGAAAAATTAATTGGTTGACGATCTATGAATATTGCGTTGCAAAGCATTTGAAACCTTGATCGGAACAGTTTGCGTGCCTTTGTGCGCCAATGTGTGTGCACCCCCTCTGACTTATCCTTCACTTTTTTCTTTTTCTCGGTGAGTTGTTAACCTCGAAGTTTTGATGTTAGAATGCCTTCATTTCTCTCACTACCGGATCCCTGTATGATGATGGGCAAATGACGCTGCACTTGGGGGCGCTGTAAAAGTGATTTGCTCATATCAGTGTTGGATGTCTGCAAACACCGCCTAATCTGTAATGCGCTTATGACTAACCATCTCTTGTGCTCTTGTGTTGTTTGATTGTGCTTGCGGTATGAACCACGAGTCTGTAATAAATGAATTATTATTATAATATTAACTGATATATGTGTAAATAATTCAAAATTAATAACATATAAACATTTTTCCCTTCTCTTCCTAAGCTTAAATGTACCCCTTTCAGATGGGTATGAATAGCTCTCTAGTTCTATTGGGTAGCGAGTTATGGCCAAAATGTACTTGCCAAAGTTGGGCTTATGCGGTCTTAAATGAATTGAAATACAAGAAGTGTTTCCAGAAGAAGATTTGTACATGTTTCAGTTGTTCAGACTAAGTCAACAACTAAATGTTGACGCACGTTTGTTACAACAACCTGCAAAATGCTATGTTGGCTTGCGTTTTGTCAATAAAACGTTTGATAAAATCACTTAAATTTTCAGGTTGTTATTCTTAAATTTCGCCAGTGCTGGAAGTATTAAATAAATAACCTTTCTTATTCAATCAAAACAATAAAAGATGTTTTCCACAGAAATTGAAATTTTGTTGAATTTCACTACTCTTTTTCAAGCGCAAATATAAAAAAATTCATGTAAATATCTTTTGGTTTGTAACACTGAGTTCGCTTTATCAAAAGGAATCTCAACTCCCGGGATTCATACAATAGTTACAGCATATTACCCACACACGCTTTTGTACTTTTGAAGGTTGTCTGTTGACCAGAATTTAAATTTGCTTCACAAATGATCTTGGTGCCTTGGAGCAAAACGCAGTTTTATTCTTTAACGAAACTATGCTGCAATCATTTCAGGATGGATGAGTGCTCTCTAGCCTGTCTTGGATTTAACTCGACTTACGAGTTGGTTGTTACAAGCCCTGCCACACACTCAATTAACGGCAGCACCGTGGAGTGGCAGTGTGTACCGTCAGTGGAAGGAAATGACACCGTTTTTCGTTTGAATCTTACTGACTGCTCACCGGTTGTATTTGTAAGTCCCAAGTTGCATGGATGCTGTTCAAGTGTTTCATCCATTCGATTGAAACAAAGTTCTGCACGACACCATTGTTCTCCGTAATAAACCTCAACGTTACATGATAGTGTACAGTACGTACACACTATCAAAATTACGTTGCTGACAACTTTTTTTAAATTATTTAAGCATAAAATTGCTTTGCAACATTTGTCGCCAAAAAATATTGAAATCAAATCCAAATTTTGACTTATTGTTTGCACTTGGCGTTTAGAGCCCCGGTTGTAATTTCCTGTTATATCGAGTTTTTCTTCCTTCTTCAGGCAAGTTCTGTCTCTTTCTCTCGCATACTTTTTTGTCATTCTCGCTTGCATATATGCATTCCTTTCCTAGGGCTAATATTCTCATCGTACTCAGTTTGCTTCTTGATTTTGAACGCATGCAGTGTTTGAATTTTGGAAGAATGTCCTCTTAATTTGAGTGGCATTATTGCAAATGCTGTGAAACCCAAACGAGGACAATGCTCGAAGTGTTGACTCATCGTACGGTCTGTTGAGCAGAAGTGTGTTATTGCAACAGACCAACAGCACTCATATGGTATACCAATATGTCGTACGAAACTACGTCAATCCGAATTACCAGATAAGCTGGAATCGCCACATTGACATTGTCTTTCCTTTTCATTGCGTCTACGTGCTGTCCGTGAGGTCATCCTTGCGCCTTAGGACTGCCTTCAAAACGTAAGTCATTTTGGCGAAGCGCAAGTAGAACTTTGTTTACAGTGCACAGTACACATTTTGCAATGGGCAATTCTTTCCCAAATCATGAAGGACAAGCCTTGAACAAAATGCGAAAATCACTGCTGATTGTGTAGTGTTCCGTGCTAGCCATTTCAGTAAAACCCCATGGAGACGTGGACAGCGTGGGTCAAAATCGAGGTCACATGAAAATGACTCAACGTATGCAATTAGCGGTTCTGTAGTTCATCAAAAAGCTTTTTTGAAAAGCATCTATTTTTCTTCTCTGACTGGGATTATTAATTCGTAAAATGATGCTTTTCTGCTCAACTACGTTCAATAAGACATTCGCCATTTTATGTCAAACATTACTTACAGTGCGTTTTTGCAACAGTTTTTATTTACAGACTAAATATATTTGTCGCACATATTTCGGACGGTTCCCAAATTATTATCTATGAAAAATAAATCGTTGTGTTCAGAGGAAATGGGTACTGTTGACAAACCTGCGAAACCAGAAGAAATAAAAAATTTATTCTCTGCATGACGACGAAAACGATGCACAGAAGTGAAGAGGGGTGCAGGAATAAAAACTAAAAACCAAACACGAAAACACTTTGTAGGCTTTGCAGATTTTTACCTACAAAATTGTACTGTACCAAACGGTGTATTACTGTCCGTCAGCTGTTCAAGCTGAACACAGCAGTTGTCAACAATCAGTAAATATTATTGTCTGCGTTAGCCACTTAGCATTTAAAAAGTTTTTCCCTAAAATTAACATATATGATGTTTCAAAAAAGTTTGTAGTCAGAAATGATTCAGAATGATTTTTGGTCGGTTGGTTCGCAGGTATTCAAGCTACACCGTGGCAGCTGTATCCTCTGATATGGCGATTGCAATGGCTCTTTTCACTGAATCAAGCTTCACTTCTCCAGCACCAAGAAACTTTATAATTGGAGTTCCATCTTACGTTTATATCGGAATTACTCTTACCAACGGAAAAGTCAGTTACCTCATTCTGCAAGTAAGCTTCTCGAATTACTTTCATTTCGCTTAGCACTATCAAGCACAATTTTTGAGAAAGTAAATAAATGGCTTGGACCTGTTTTTTCTGTGAAGTATACACAGAGTTTACCTAAGTCTGGCGCTGCATTTAGTACATTTACATCATGATGATGACACAGCTTGAAAAGTTTCTTACCTTCTTAAACAGACCACTAACATTTTCAGTGAACGCTAGTTTCACTAAAAACGTACACAAGTACCTGTGTCAAAATATTGCGATTGTTTTTTTGCAGGCACGAACTTGCTGGGCTACGCCAAGTAGCGATCCAAACGACAAAAAACAATACGATTTTCTTATATCTGGGTATGTACACTTTTGGGCTAAGCGCATAGGCCAATGTGTCCTAAATGCAACCCGCAGGCACCTTTCACATTTTGTTTTGATTTTAACATGTTTCGGTATATGCGTTTATGTGGTTGCAACAGTGTTCCCCAGGAGTGTAATGGTTTCGTTTGCTTGTTTTTTTGTCAATTGTTTGCTTGATTTTTGTCAATTACATGTGTTTATACATGATAGCACTGTATTTGATTTGACAAAGTTTTGGGGCGCCTCGACTGGATAACCTCAGGGCTTTTTTGGCGTCCTGGTTGCCCGTGTGTTCCAGCAGTGTTTGCTTCCACGTTGCTATATGCTGTATCGTAACAACTAAGCTAGACTTTCTACACACGGCTAGCTTTTTTCCTTTTAGGTTGTGTTGCATACGGCCGTCAAAGCTTGAATTACACTTCTTTGTCGGTATGATGGCGCTTTCTCGGTTTTAAGACGTTTCCCGTTCCGTTTTAGTGTGCTCATGGGCGTCGGAAGGGGAGGGACAAAAGGGCCTTGCCCCATCAAAATTGAAAAACGGTTGTTTTCTTAATTTCAAGTGGTTAAAAAGAACTTTTGTCAATTTTAGCCCCCCTGGAAAAACCTTTGTGGCTACCCCTGGAAAATCCACTATTGGCCTCCCGCTGGAAAAAATCCTTCCGACACCCATGGATGTGCTTAGCCTTAGAGCAAATGTGATGAGCTGAAAAACTGTCGCAAAGATTGTTTCTGCTTCAACTTACAAGTTTTACAGTTAAAAATGTCGGAAGAGACTGCTGGCCGGCGGGCGCCTTCACATGCATCAGTGGCGCAGCAGTGGGCTGTGGGCTGAGGATCGCCAGCCCAAAATTTTGGTAGGGGCCAAATATTCTGACTTTAAACCAATAACAGTATTTGGTTTGGGATACCGCCTCTCGAAGTACAAAACTGCAAAATATGCTGCGAATTTGAAGGGGGCCATAGTTTTATTTGCCACTACCTGGCTACGCCTATGACATGCATAAATTGCACCCTCTTTGAAAAAAAGTTAAAGTTCTCTGGACCGTAGACTGAAACTGTGATATTGCTTCCTGGAATCTGCACAAACCATATTGTTACTCTTTACGAAATATCAACAGAAATGTGCATTTTTTATAAACTATCACCAATAACTATCGCCTGATTTTATAAACTATCGCCTGATTTCTTAACAACAACTCAGGTGTCCGCGCAATGCAAGCGACCTGAACGCTGTAATTCTCTACGAAAACTACAATTCGTTCCAAGCACGACTAGCAGTGAGGGCTTTCACTTGGGCTGGATTAACCATCGACCAGCAACAAGCGTATTTTCACTGCACCATAACCGTCTGTGACAGCGTTCTCTCGGACACCTGCAAACAGAAAGTGAGAAGTTTGTTATCATCTTGGGCAAAGCGATACTTGCTTTATAATCGCTTGTACTTTAATTCATCAAGCCGTTTTCGCTAAACCGTTGTATCTAATAATATATTTTTATTGGTACACCTACCAAGAGTATATGGAGCAGGCAGGTTTTCCCACAAACCGTTGTTTCAGCAAAATTAACGATTTAAAATCTCTCAAAAAGAGAAAACATTTAAAAATCGGTGACGAATTTCCGGATGCGTATTTAGTTTTCCATAACCAGTAAATCGGTTATTTTGAATAAAAGCATGAATTATTTTCCTTAGGTGGCGTTCTTGGTAGCGAAAATAGTGCTAAAAGCACTTTTCCGTTAAAATTTTTTTCGGTATCAACGGCTGAAACGAATCAAACGATTTGAAAAATACCGGGTACATTTTTTTGGAAAGGCTGCAAGATTGGTGCACGTCGGCTGTAGCTGACGGCAAATTTTTTTGCATGCACATTGAGTAAGTAGAACGTGGTAAATGCTTCTAGAAAATTTTTAACGTCAGGCTGCAATAGCATTGCGTACAACCAACAGTTTGCTTGGATGTGACAGGCTTTAATACCCGGGCAGAGAATCGTTTTTCAAGTTTTTTTCCGCTTTTTCTGCCATTTCCAGATCTTTAGAGAATTGCGCACACCGACAGTAGAAACCAGTTGCGACCCAGAAATTCCCGTGCAACTATGTTTATCATCAAACAGCCTCCCATGCACATGTAAGCATTCTCATACGCATCCTTCTCACAAAGTATGGCATGGGGCGCCGTTCATAAAAATATGATATCAGACAGATTTAGCACAAAAACTGGTATCTCTGTGCACATTTAGCTATCTCTGCGCAGAAACAGCTATCTCTGTGCGCATTTAGCTATCTCTGCGCGCATTTAGCTATCTCTGCACAGAGATAGCTATCTCAGCACGCATTTAGCTATCTCTACGCACATTTACGCTATCTCTGCGCACATTTAGCTATCTCTGTGCACATTTAGCTATCTCTGCGCGCATTTAGCTATCTCTGCATGCATTTAGTTATCACTGTGCAGAGATAGCTATCTCTGCGCACATTTAGCTATCTCTACGCAGAGATAGCTATCTCTGCGCCCATTTAGCCATCTCCGCGCAGAGATAGCTAAATCTCTGCGTGCATTTAGCTATCTCTGCGCAGAGATAGCTAAATCTGCATGCATATATAGCGCTGAAGCGTGTTGGAGGAAAACATGGTATCCTGTCTAAAGAAAAACTTGGTGTTCTGTTTCAATAATCCAGACGAAAGCTAGGCTACGGCAAGGCATGAATTCCTTGGCATCATATAAAGCTAGGTAGTTTCAGGTCTAAATTATACTGGTTCAATAATAACATTGGTTTGTGCAGACGATGGGCTACAGAACTTGTGGTGGTGGTCTCAGTGTTAGTGCCATTTTTTGCTTAAAATTTCAAAAAGGACCTCGTCAAGTCTGACCATTCCAACTGTTCTCACCAAACGCAGCTCACCATCTCTCAGCGCCTTCAGGTGCACAAAGTGAATGCTCTCACAGAAAGAGTGCGTTGAAAGGGAAGTGCTCGCTTGGAGACGAGCACCGTTTTGTAAAGAGAATAATGCTGTCATAGGAAAAGCGCATCGAAAGGAACTGCTCGGTGAGGCGTTCTTGCCCGAAAATAACATTGGCTACACACATCACTTTAATAGCATTATCACAGTAAGTTTTGCTACAGTAAGATAGCTAAATCCATGCAGAGATAACTAAATGTGCGCAGAGATACTATCTCTGCGCAGAGATAGCTAAATATGCGCAGAGATAGCAGTTTTTGTGCTAAATCTGTCAGATATAATATTTTTACGAACGGCGCCCCATAGTATAGCATCGAATCGGACACAGATATTCGAATAAAAACTTCAGAGAAAACTAAGAAACTGCCAGTGGACACTCGGCTAGACACACTAAAGAGTTTTCAGTATCCTGGCATTCTAGCATGGTTGACAGTGATAGCTTTAATGAGTTACCCAAACAAACAAGCACACTGTGTTGTGACTATTTGATTGCTGAGAAGATGAAACGTTTCGAATGGTGCTTGCATTCTGCTGTATGTTTACAGGGATGCACTGGTCTGTCTGAAAACACAGCGCAATCTCGGCGCCGTAGACATATTTCTCGCAAGAAAGATGCCAGTCACGTGGTTTCACTTGGTCCAGTCAAGCTTGACGGATCGAAAACAACATGCGGCACGGTAACTACTCAAATTTCATTATGTGCTACAGAACTTACTAAATGCTACTCACTAGCATACAACTTCAATAAAACAGCAAGAGTGAAAGCATCAGACCGGCTAAGGGGAATAGGCGCTACTAAAGTCTAGTAAGCTGCGTTCAATGTCGGGTCATGATAAAACCACACTTACGGCCTGTCCAGCTTCGTGCTCGGCGTTAAGGGGTAGGTGCAAGGGAAAAGCTCAACAACGGTGCGTCTAATAACTTTCCACTAATGCAGCGTTCAGTAGGAAAGTATGACGAACTGATTCATCCAGAGACGTTTTGAAAGCAGGATCATAAGGGAGGCGGAGGTCAGTGGCGTAACTGAAGGGGAACAGAGGTGTGAATTGCTCTTCTGGCAGGCTAGATGTAAAAACTGGAACCCCACTTAGCTTATGTTTAGGTTTTAGCTTTATTTTGGTTTATAAAAGGATTTTGTTTTTGTGCGCTTTTCGGAGTATTTTTTGGTGATTTAGACCTTTAGTATAGCCATCCACAACGGGATTTACCACCATGTCTGAAGTTTGTTCTGAGTGTTGGCTAGTGGGCCTCTACAGTGGTCCCCTTTCAACTAACTTTTCATCCCCTGGCTCAAACCTTTAGTTACGCCACTGGCGGAGGTGCCTTTTCATGACAATAACATCATATAGACAATTTCATAGTTTATCAAGATCGACTTGAAATAAATTTATTGCAGCTATTCTCCCGCACCTAGAAAATCCAGTATGGTTATTTATAATCTATGTCGTTATTTTTTAAGTCAACACTGTTGCTGAACAAAAACAAGCGTAATTGATAGGGATTTTTTTTACAAGTTTCCATTGCCCTCAAATTTGTTACTGTCCTGCCGTACCGTAGCTCAGGCTTCCCTAGATCCTCCGCTAAAACAATCTAAAAGGATTTTGAAGATTTTTGTTTTAATATATAAACTAGTTTGCCGTAATTTTAAAAAATCATTTAACATTTTAATTCAGTGCAAATTGAGTCCTTAACTGAGCGCTGCAAAATTTTCACAAACGCTGCATGTGTATCCGGTGATGTGTGCAAATGTTTTCGGGACTGGAGAATTTCATCTTTACCGGAAGTATCAGACATGCTTTGTTTGTTTTAAGAACAGCGGGGGTTGTTCACATATCTGTAGCGTCGATGATTTCGGGTCACGTGACTGTTCCTGCATGCGCATGTACTCTCTGGGGCGCGACGGAAGTAACTGCGTCTGTAAGTATGACAGAGTTATTGTTTTCCGCTGCACTGATGTTTTAAAGTAGTTAAACAACTTACCTTTTATTACTCGTTCCGAGCGTTTCAATCTTTCTCAACTGATCGTCACCTAACTTGTGGTGTGTCTATAAATGTTTTTTCAAGGCTGGATATTGAATAAACTACTCATTTTGAGTGATTGAATTTTAGTGAACTTCTTGCTTACCATTTTTTCCAGGTAGCGTAAACAACTGCATGTTTTTCGGTCAACGAATAAGTTAACTTATACTACAAACAGTCCTGTCGCCACGGGGGGGCTTTGGTGGGCTTAGCCCCCCAAGAAAAGCTCCAAGACCACCCAAACTGAAACGTGAAACACTGTAAATATGTGGTGTTTTGGTTAATTTTATAATGTCAAGCCCCCCGCACAAACGAAAAGTCCCACCGCAAAACTACAAAGCCCCCCTATTGAAAACTTTCTGGCGAAGGTTCTGACTACAAAAAATCTTTAGCCTGGCTGCAAAGGTCTGAGGAATCTGCCTGCTTTCTGTTTTCATACTTCTGCGATGATGAAAACTTGCAAGTGTGTCTATTTTCTGCAGTTACAAGCCAGAAAGATGGCGGGAAGTAAATCAATGACAGTTTATTTCGCAGGGAGACTAATTTCGCGTTTTTCAGCGGATCTTAGCAGTCCTAATTCAAATAGAATCTTTATACTAATGATCACTTGGTACTAATGGTTTAATGGTCTTCATACTCGACCAGCTATGCCCAACCCGCGACCCGCGGGCCGCATGCGACCCAGTCGAAGGTTTTGTACAGCCCAGTTTAGGTTTTCGCTGTACTAAAAGTATCCTACATACTGACAAGCTGCCCTTATTTTGATAGTCTCGATATTGACATTTTTGATGCAGGTGGTCCTCAATGCCACTTACTACGTCTGTTACCCTTGCAGTTAGAATTCGAACGCTTTCGGTACATTAGCTTAAACTAATTTTAGTTTGCCAAGATCAAAGTAAGCCATTCAATGTGAAGCCCTCATTGGTATGTCATTCAGTGTGCGGCCCTGGTTACGATAGTGACATGATTTTTGGCTCAGTAAGCCATTTCGGTTGGACATAGCTGTACTAGACCATTGGTACAAATGTTACATGACATAACCAAGTTACATGACCATTAATATAAAGACCACTGGTCTTTATACTAATGGTCATGTAACTTTATAATAATGGTCATTTGAATTTTTCAATGATAAGTTCAGAACAAAAACTCGTGATAGGTTGTGAGCAGCTATATATTGGATTAGTCGAAAGTAAATCATCAGATAAACTTTGCTGCTTGCATTCCTCCGTGATGATGTTGCGCTACTGTACCGGTGTGCCGGTGTGATACAACAACCTTGGTAACCGTTAAGACAACAGATGTTTTACGTAAATTCGATGTGATGTTTAAGAATTAAACCAAAGGGCAATATAGAACATTCGATCAAATTCAACGGGAAATACCAGAAATTCAACATGTCACTACTTGACATTTTGTTTTTGCAATACTGTGCTGCATCATTTGAACATTGACAGGACGACTAAAAACTTAAATGCAAAACTTTTCGAAGTGTTGGTAAACACGTGGTAACGTGAACAATGCGTCAGAAAGATTTTTTTTTGTTTTGTATTCATACAAAACATTTTATACTTATACCTCCGGTTGCAAACCACAAGTTTTGTTTGAAAGGCCGACTTCAGTAATCTTATCAGTAATGCAGGAGCTCACAGTTAACATCGGACTTCATCATTAACAGTCGTTCGTAGCTAACTTACTCTAAAATAGTGCGGTAATCAACCATGTGACATACATGAATACATTGCTAAAGTTTGAAAGACAAAAATTTAGAATGCAGAAGTTCATAGATTTCATTGCTTGCAACAGAAGATGACCGATGTAAATGTTTGCTATTGCATTCAAAAAGTGCTTCATGCACCATTAAATGAACTTGTGACATAAAACATGTGCAATTTCTGAGCTTCAGAGAAAAACATGACATTTATCTAATTTGCATATTACTGTAGAAGAAGAAAAATATTTTGACAAGCACATTCGCACTAAGAGAAAGTAATGCAAGCAGTGAATATTTTTCGTGTTCAATTTCTAGTTCAGTTCACCTATTGGAGAGCTTGTGAGTAGGAGTGATACAAGTGTTGCTTCGTCACGAATACTTGTAGATCTGTTTCGGAAGTCGGAGATGGTCCGAAATTGTGACAAACTTAACCAATTTTGTCATCAACATGGGGTGCTAGAGATAATGTTTATCGAAGTGACTGTTTGTGATGAAGCATAGCAGCAAACACAATGCGCACAGTTTTCTGTTTCTGTGAAGAACGGCTCAAGTGCATTTTCTTAATGCGCACACATCGATCCTAAAGCTAGAGAGAACACTTGTCTTACACGAAGCAAAAATTTGTTTTTTTAAGAAGTGCGCTCCTCACCTTAGTTTTAGGCTCGAAGCCACCAGTTGTTAACTCCATAAAATTTCCGCTTCTAAGTTCTGACCATTTAGCAAAAGTTTACGAGGGGATTGGAAAAAAATTTCTAGAGTTGTGTGAAAATATTCAAATTTGAAGTTTAGTGTTATAGCGTAAATCTATATTTTTGTGGAGTATATCATTATTCAACCGTCGTTAGCCAGATATTATATGTGATACGTAGGTGTGGTGGAAAGTGATAGTCTTGCAGCACATTGTTCATTAACAAGGGTGAAAGCATAACAAGGGTGAAAGCTTCGTCAACATTTTACATGGACATTAGTACATTTACAATAGGGCAGTTCCAAGCTATTCATGGATTTAATCCAGCAGCTAACAGCCCAAGTTCTTTCAATCTAATTTGTAGCTGGCAAAGATGGCATCTTTGCTGAACACATTTGCTATGCTGATTCAAGTGTGTGCAACCACCTGAGTAGCCTATTCAATGTGTGTTTAATGCATGGAAAAATTCCTCAGGAATGCATGCAAACAGTCATTGTACCTATTTGCAAAAACAAGAATGGGAGCGTAAGTGATGCTGGGAACTATAGGCCTGTTTCCCTTGCGACTATCATCTCTAAGTTGTTTGAACACTACATCTTGTCATGCATTTCCCCACCTATGGCAACAACAGACAACCAGTTTGGCTTCAACCCAAAACATGGCACCGACATGTGTATTTTTCTACTTAAACAGACTGGATCTTATTGTGTAAGCAAAGACACCCCAGTGTTTTCATCTTCCTTAGATGCATCTAAAGCATTTGATAGAACTAATCACAACCTGCTGTTTGCTAAATTAATTAAGCGCAATGTATCTTTGTGCATAGTAAGACTATTGTAGAGTTGGTACAGACAACAGACCATGCAAGTAAAATGGGGTACCAACTACTCATCCCCCTTTACTGTAACCAATGGGGTAAGGCAAGGGGGAGTTGGAGCCCATACTTATTTGCTGTTATCTGGATGAACTCTCAATCCGGCTGGGATCAGCCAGGGTGGGATGCACTGTGGGAAATATGGTTGTGAATCACCTATGTTTGCTGATGATATATGTGTGTTCAGCCCCAGTATTAGTGGGCTGCAATGTCTTCTGAATATTTGTGGTGACTATGCTGCTGAACATGAAATCACTTTTAATTGCAACAAAACAATTGGTGTTCTTTTTTGCCCAAAAAAGTATAAACAACCTGCCCCATCAAATGTTTTTCTAAATGGTGTACGTGTACAATCTTTTGACCAAGTGAAATATATTGGTGTGTGGATAAATGCATCATTGAAGGATGATGATGATATTCAGAGACAAGTGAAATCACTGTACTGTGCAGCAAACAAACTCAGAGGTACTTTTGATCAGTGCTCTCCTGCAGTAAAAAAACCTTCATTTCGTGCCTATTGCATGGCAATGTATGCTTGCCAATTGTAGAGAAAATACACGCAGACCAGTATGAAGCGTTTTTACGTGCTGCATATAATAATGCCTATCGAATTATGCATTACATACCCAGAAATGCTAGTGTTCGCCCACACCAGGTTAGTCATTGTGTCAGGACCTTTGATGCCGTGCTGAGAAACAACTTGTATCGATTTTTTATACGAAGCACATCTTCATCCAACTTTTTTATTCGATCGCTTCAAATGTCTGATGCTTTACAAATCTTCATTTTTCCTCAATTATTCAACGCTCCTGTATGGTGGAGACCAAATGCAGTAGTTGTTCGTGAGTTGTTTCGGTATTTGCGTCTCATCAGTATTGCTTTTGTATAGTAAAAATATGTGGACACTGTGTACACACCATGCATAAAGAAAAAAAGTAAGAAGTGTTGAGAAAGTGTTTTGTTCCTCTCAAGGTTGGACACGTACTAACACCGGTTGTGTGATGCGCTACTGTATGGTTATCCATTTTCTGTGCTATTGCGAATGACGATACAGCTGTGGTGAGGATAACGTGCTTTTCTCCTCCCAATGTTGGTCATGTGCAAACACCGTTTCTGTAATGTGCGCTGATGTATAGCTAACCACTTTCTGTGCTCTTGTGTCTGTGATATGGACCATGAGTCCGCAATGAAATATTATTCTTATTATATTATTATTAATTATTTTGTTTCAATGTTTGTGGCGGTTGAGTTTACGACTTTACGCAGTTCGGCAGTCAATCTAAACGTGATATTTATTGCATTGGTGTTAAAGACATTTTTTACTTGCGGTTTAGTGTAGGATTTACTTGAACTTAAACTAGGTATCTGACTTCAGCTTTAAACGTAGTGTCAGACCACAGTATCGTAAAGTCACGGTGCGGTTTATGGTACATATGAAGTTTTTTTGTGCATAGGAAAGATAAATATTTGTAGTTTACAAGGAGGTGTTGCTGCCCTCTATGAAAATCTGATTCAATGGACATTGCTGCATGTTTTCTGAATATGCAGTATTTTTGACCATTGTATTTTTGAATACCTTACAGTAAGCACCGCTGACAACGCGATTGGATCCATAGTTGTTCTGGGGGCAATGAAAGAGATCCGCCATGACAAAAGGTTGACAACCACTGGTGCAAGGTCTATCAAATTCAGCAAAAAGTATGATGCGCCCTTGTGGCAGCAGAATTCCGATCACTGAATCTTTCACTTTGATTTCGTGTGATGAAAGCCAGTGCCTAACTTATGGGTAATTTTGGAACAGATACTTTCTCAAACAACAAACGCGCCATTTTCAGCGAACGTACCCTTTTCTCAGCATCTCACGTTGTACCACCCGACAACTTGCTAAAGGTGTGTCTGTATCTGTATGCCCCTAAACTTTCCCTGCTGTCGTCCTTCCAAATTCCAACCCGAGATCTGTGTGAATGAGTACATGATTTGTAACATGCCCCAGTGCACACAATTTTTCTGTTGCAAAGCTTTACAAAAAATGACAGCCAGTACTTCATAGTTTGTGCCGCGATTAATTATTAGGGGAACGCCGCCCCGTTTGAAAACACCAAAAAATTTTAAAGCGTTCAATTCATTCCAAGATAGATAATTTATCAAACCCCAGATTGAAGACCTAATCGATATGAACTTAAACGCAAGCTTTATGATGAGTCCTGTGCCACGTATACTCCGTGCAATCGGTTCAAGAATAGAGCATTGCAGCTTACGGCAGAATGACCTGGTGGATCCAAAGGCAACGTTTGGGAGATCAGTGAAAAATGTGGCTGTCTAGTGTACACGGGCAATTTTGAATGTTTTTTAACACTGCTTGCAGGGGCGCAACCAGCTCTTCATTTCAGGGGGGGGGCAATTTTCATGAAATTTCATTTGATGACGTCATCCTGCTTATTCGACCGTGGTACAACTTTTTCGCAAACGGTCACATATAGTAATATTGTATATTTGTCCCCAGACACGAAGTCCATAGTAGAAACACACACATTCTGCACAACGCTGATTAATAAAAACAGACAAAACAGAACGTTTTACAACAGCGTTGGAGGCTGAATCACCGGTGTCATTCGAAATTTCTGACTTCATGCCGTATGCGCATGCACAGAGCAACATTCAACATATCAAATACGCTGAGAAAACTGATGATTAGGGCTTAGGATTTGGTGTTAGGTAAGTGTGTCGGGTTAGGGTTTATGTTACAGTTAGAAAAATAAAATAATTGAAGTCTAAGATTAAGTCCAATATTTTTCACTGGTTTTACTTATTCCCGTACTGTAGCATGTTGTGGGTATCTGACATCCAACCAAAAGTTTTAATTTACACAACACACATCAAAAAAGTAATCGCCAAACTTTATTCCTTTACTCTGAGAACCAAAATAACTGACAAAACTAATAGGTCAGAAATTTCGCAGAGGTCAGAAATTTCGCTTGACACACACCGGGCTACAGAAACTTACTTAACAGAACGTTTTGTAACAGCGTTGGAGGCCGAGCCTCAGGTTTATTACAGACGCATTCTTAACACTATTTGTTCACTTGGCACAACACTACTGCAGAGTGGGACGCTAATTCCTAAAATGGTTAAGCCCAGGTAAAGTACGAATGCATTGCGACATGCACACCCTCAAACGAACAAACACTGCAATGTCCGAGCACTCACTCAAAAAGTAAAATACGGTTGTAGTGTTCAAAGAATAAGGAAGAATATGAACAATCTGACTGCGTCAAAGCAGGCAACCATTACGTTATTAGATCTTCTGCATCTTTCGAGAAACAAGTGCATATTTTTTCTTAATTCAGCCTCGAATGTAGGAATGTTATATTGAACCTGATGATTCATGACTACTGACACGCGCTCTCCAGAGCATGTTGTATGAAGCCCTGCATCCAAAATTATAGGCCACACGCAATCGTTGCATGCATGACTTTGTGAAATTCCACCATAATTGTGATGCATACATGGGCGTACAAAAGGAATGAAAAGGCACATTTTTAACTGCATTTGAACATCTGGGGAAGAGGCTCGCAGCTTGTTTGCTGCACAACATTTTTATCGCAGATGTCTCAGAATGTCTTTGTCATCTGAGAGCTCAGTATCCAGTACAGCTCCCAGATATTTGTATTGGTTGAAACAGATTTTAGATTTTTACCACCCATGTGTCAGTAATGGGGTGACTGTGCTTTTTGCATTCTTAGCCTTAAACATCATACAAACAGTTTTGCTGTAGTTGAAAATATTTCCATGTGATTCTGCAGAAGCCTGACACACAGATAAAAGTTCTCTTCGCAACATTTCCGAAATTGAGAACATTTCAGTTTTAATCAAGATGCAGACCGAACGATCAGGACAGAGTAAAGATTTGAATTCTCAAACAAACACCTGGTTCCCTACTCAACTATTGTGTAGTCATGGCTTTAGTGTGACAGATGTATAGGCTACTATAGTAGTAAACCCGCCTAATTTTCGTCTTGTTTTAGTAAATTCGTTCCAGTCCTATTCTTCTAGCGTGTGTTTGAATTTCTATCACAAATGAAGATCCCAAACTTGAAAGATAGCCTATGTCAGGGGTGAGGCGATCTTTGAATGCTACTATTTCGGGCAAAACGGATCAGGCGTGTTTGGGGCAAAATGGCTTTTTGTGGCATCTATGGGTTGTGTGAAAGTTTTTAGAAGCACGTTTAGGGCTATGAGCTTTCAGGACTTGCACTGGTTGCAAAGTTAGGGTCTTGTAAAGCGTCATTAGGAGCCAAAGTGGTCTAATAGGTAGGTGCGTTCAACACTTGACTAGCACTCATATGACATTTTACTTAACCTTTTTCACAACCCGTGGTACTGGGATCAACCCAGAAAGACGCTAAAACGTGAAACAGTGCTCAACCTAAATTTAGTTAAAAACTATCAGGTTTCGAAGCGAAAATACAGCTAAACAACGCTTTTATGAGAAATGTACTACTTTAATAATGGTGATCCGCTTTGCCACTAACAAAAATAATAATCAAAAGATTGTAGAAAAACAAGCGGTTTGACGAGGCACTAACTGCTATGTCAAGATTTCTTTTATCAGTTTGAAAGTTTCAGCAATTTGCACGGTTCAACAGTACCCTAATATTATAAAGTTTGATGAGGGCAAATAGAGGCCTGTCTAAGACAAAGTAGTACACGAACATACGGATAAAAAATGCCTTAAAATACGAACATTTGAAATTGTCTCCCAAGTTGACAGTTTCAGCATATTTGTGGTTGAATAGCAATCATTTACGAACTTTTCGATCAGATAACCTGTCTCAAGATAAATCTTAACACATTGCGTGCTGAGCTGTCTGCTCGTGTCTCGTACCGTAATATGCGAAGCGGTGTCGCGAAGCAGGTCGTCTGCGGGCAATTGGTTGCGTTGTACGTGAAGCGTTGTCTGGCTGCAAAATGCTTTGTCTCTTTCGATTTATTTGTGACTATAACTTACGAACCACACGGGCTAACATTGTAAGAAAGTAAATTTGTACCTCCTGAACTGTTGTCCTTTTCGGACTTTAGCAACGTCACTATGACGTATTACAGCACAACAACTGTAGCTCCCTAATTCGTAGATCGTAATTGAAGAACACTTTGCTAAATCATTTCCAAACGAATTTGTTGAAAACAGGGTACCGTTTTTAATACAACAGTTTGTTTACAGCAAATTTTTAGAATAAACTTCATAAATTATCGCTTTGTTTGCCTGGAGTCCGGGCGGATAATACAGTGCATCCTCGATTTTCCGGCCCCCGATTAACCGGCTCCTCGATTAACCGGCCGGGTTCAACAGGGAGGTACATTCAATTATTTAGTCTAAAATCTACACGTTTCACAGTGGAAAAAAACTAGAAAGCCAACAAACAATGTTGTCAAGAAGCTCGTTTCTTATTTTGTAAGTTTATATTATTACGTAATCGTTTTTTCGTTCTTTTTTCTTTAGGTTCTTTTAAGTGTGGTGTAGGTGGTGGACGGTGGGCACCCTGCGATAGATACTTTTCTTATCCGGCCAAGATTTTGGAAAAAGGTTGCCCAACATGGCCGGATAATCAAGGATGCACTGTATAATGAATTGTAATACGCCAAATAAAACAATGAAATGTGAGACGCCAAAGTCAACAACCAATTGTGGCATGACAGATGAAAGGGAAGTAAATCACACATATTTCAGGGAGTGATATTCGTTGAAGCATGGTATCATGCAAAGTCAAACCCCACATGCAGTACAGCGTTTGCCACGCGTTCTGCACAATTTGCACCTTCGCTGAGGCCCCTTTGTTCGGGCTGTTGCTGGAATGACGCTCAGCACTCATACTATTTATTTTTGAACGTGGAAATACACACTGTTTTACCCGAAAAATTAAAGTATTAGTCTAACAGCACAAAAATAACCACAAGAGCTTAACCGTGTTGGGCTAACTGCGAAGCAACCACATTGGATTTTCAATGTGAAACGAGTTTATCAGAGCACTGATTCCTGGTAAACACCACGTATTCTCGCAGGTTGCTCCTCCGCTTATATCTTTATTCTCTGAGTTGTGCAACGCTCTTTCAACAAGAAAAAACGCATCGCAAGTGCTTCAGACCAACCATGCATCACCTGGGTGATCAATGCGAATTGTAGATGAATGCCTGTGGTGGCACTTTTGAAGTGTGTTTTATGACGGCGGTTTACTCCTTGATGCATGCCGTGGACATACGCGTAATGGCGCGCATTGTTGCTCCCACGCACGCAATAGGAGATGATTAACGAGCAAGGCAAAGAAAAATTCCAATAAGATTTCTTAAAAATGATTAGAATATAAAATTTCATCTTTATTTTTTCAAAGTTTCTACAAATGTCAAAATTGCTATGCAATGTTTTGAAAAAAACATTCGATGAAAAAAGCATACAGCAGTGTAGCACAATACTTTTTTCAATTTTCTTGTAGAAAGGAAAGAGTAGAAAAAGAAAGGTCATCCTTTTTTTAACCGGAATACTGTATTACCAAATAAAAGCGTCAGTGCAATGTTAAATTTTTCGCTCTGCCAATCTACAAACGTTTCCCTTATTCGCCGTTTAATATACTTAAAAAGTCAAAAAAACTCGCCTTGGGGTTAGGGGAACAACTACACCAAATTGCCAAAGCCCCGGTTCTGCCACAGATTGTGTGCCTACTTCCTGCGGTAGAAATTTGTTACACTTTCAAAAAAGGCAAGCCCAAGGTGTCTTTGAACACCCAACTGGCACTGTGTGCCTTTAAACTTCAAGCAGTCAAACTTGGACGTAACCTAAAATACATTTTGGTCAGACGGCCAGTTTGAATCGCAGTCACTGTCAAAAAACAAGTACCCCTTTCGGGTCAGGCACTTACTCTGCAATTCCAATCTTACTGCATGTCCTTTATATGAGAACGAAGTTCAAATGAAATCGAGTCGTGTGCATATAGGCAGACATATCCCTGCCCCAAACACGTTGCGCATATGAAAAAGATTTTGTTAGGTGGGAAAGGAAAAGGACAATCATATTTTCGTTACACACGCTCGTGCGTGCACGCACACACACAAGAAACGGCAGTGCTGATAGGTCAGTGACAGGGGTGGCCATGGATACGGAGTTCCGGATTCGACGGCGACAGGATTCTGCATTTTTCTTTTGGACCCGGATTCGGAATCAAAATTTTGTGAAAAACCGGACCCGGAGTCACTTTTCAATTTCGGCAGCAGCAGGAGTCGGCGTGATTATTTCTTCAGGAAAAACATGGGTAAATTTCGGCTGGATAGACGGTAGCCGGATTCCCAATATTGAACAACTTTCGGACCCGGATCCAAAAACTTTGGAAGAGGAGCGGAGTCAGAAAAAGTGACTCCGGCCACGTCTGGTCAGTGGCAAAAGTGTCCAAATCTCAACTGGAAGGTTGGGTGCTATACCCACGGCCACTGAGTGAATCGCCGTAGCGCTCATTGGTCGAAAGCGTTCACCTCAATTGCCCCGGCTACAAGCAAATTTCAGGCGTCGGCCTGCCGCCAATTGCCGTAACCAATATCAAATTGAAAAAAAGAAACCGTAGGGAGACAATACAAACACAGCTGTTGGGGGTCTCAGAAGGAAACAAGCGCAATTGTTGCATAATTTAGTGTTTTTTACAACGTGAGTTTTAAGTGATATTGGTTCAGCCCGAAGTTGGATACCAGAGTGCAACTGCGCGCTGCTTTCTGCCTGTTAACAAAATTTCAAAGATCGGTTTACGGAAGTATTGAATATGCCTAGGTTGATCTTGAAATGGCTGTCCAGGCTATTATCTTCAGTTTATTTGTTCAGAATACAATTGCGCAGCTCATGTGTTGCAGATAATGAAGCTCGTGCACGGATTGCGGAAAATGGAGGAAACGTATGGTTTGAGACTTCAGAGAATTCCCTACCGCCGTTGGTTTTACTTCTCGTGGCGTTGACAGCCGGAATGCTTTTCAGCTTCACCGTTGCTCTGTTGTATTTTGACAAAACACACCGCAGTCAAAATCGAAAAGATCACGAGCATTGAAGTTCACGTTTGAAAATTCTCTGTTTGCCTTTTAACATATAGTCACTTGAAGAATTGACGTATTTAAACAGAATTCGGGTGTCTTTCCTGTTACTAAAGCAGTTAAAAGCAACAGAATAGAAAAGATCCAAAAATTCATAGACAGCATGTGCTGTTGCCACTATCTGACAGCAACCATATGTCGCGTAGGAAGCGTTTTGTGTGAACACCAGGTCGGTGCTGCATGGTTCAAAGATACGTTATAAAAATAAAGTATGTTTGTTTCAGGGTTTTTTAAAGCATTTTAAGGACCCGATTCGGGTCCCTAGAATTGAAAATCGGGTCCGTAGAATCGGTGAAAATTATCATCAGGCCCCTACAAGTCCATACCCGGTACCTAACATTTTCCTTAAAAAAAACTGTTTGTTTATTACTTGACCACAAAAGAACATCGTTGAATTTTTGAGGCAAATTACTCATATTTTGATGTTTCTTGTGGAAATACGGTCGTGACCATTCGTCGTTGTTGGTTTGTTTTAAGGCGTATTGAGCAAACGAAATGGTCTTTCATATTTTTCCAACGGCCTATCAAAATTCAATAGAATCTCACTTTACGACCAGCACCACTGAAACACACCAAAACCTCGGTTGACGATCTTGGTATTTAGATAAAATAATTGCGGTCTCTTCAAATGTCTTTGCAGTCACCAAGGTCAAACCTTAAAAAAAACAAAAAAACTTGGTCGTTGTATTCAATGCGCGCCCTTCCTTGTTGTATTCAAACCGACACTTGGCTATAGATCAGTAATTCTCCACCACTGGTCCACGTAGATTTTTTGCCAATCCGCAAAACAACCTTGATTTTCTGTCAAGTACGTCGATGTTCTTTCAAGCAACTGAAAATGGTTAGCGTCCATGTTGAATTCGGTAAAACCCTCGTCAATGATACATGGCTTGTGATTGAATAGACTGGATAGTTCAGTTAAGTTTCGTTCATACTCCGTTTCCGTGCTCCTTTCGGAGTGTCACGAGTGGTCTGTGGTGCGCCCGTCTCT
>Ga0210059_1005053_pt1 | contig 21219 bp, 20 predicted proteins | sample Ectturendosymbi2_FD_188042 | JGI IMG/M metagenome (GOLD analysis project Ga0210059, IMG submission 188042) | Ecteinascidia turbinata endosymbiont from Florida, USA - Sample 2 (SPAdes) (version 2) | ecosystem: Host-associated > Tunicates > Ascidians > Unclassified | place: Key West, Florida...
CCTGGATCTTCCTATGCTGCGGCGGCCCACTGGCGTTCCGGGAAGCTATTTCAAGTTGGCCGCGAAGCAGGACAAAATGTTACATACAGAAACCGAATGCTTTTTCCAACGCGTGTTGAGTGTATTGAGTAGCAATTTAAGCTAGAACAGTATGTTGTTACTTTCTCTGTGTAATCCGGGAATATCATGTTTTATTATCTGAACGTCATAATTCTTTATTGTTTATTATTAAACGTAACATAATTCTTTGCTGTTAACTGATAGTGGGCCTCTCTAAAATTGTATCTGAAAGTGGGCCGTGAGTCGAAGTTTGAGAAGCACTGCTTTGCACTGAATCCAAATTTGTGTGTTCCAAAGGTTTACACAGTGATGCCAGGTTATTTTGTAAAAACAAGCTAGCAAATTTGAAAAACAAGCCTGAAATGGTTAATTTAACGGAAAAACAAGCCCAACGTGCGTTTGGAAAGAAAATTCAAAAAAACGTAAAACCAGCAGGTTAGTTAAATACAAAAAGAGGGAGGCAAATCCGAAAAAACAAGCCCAAAATGAGCAAATTTACACAAGAACACGCCCAAATTTAGTTTTGCAGTAAATTGAATGAACAAACTGGCCATAAAATTTGAAAAAAAGCAATCCGCGTTACAGAAATCTGCAAAAAACAAGCCCAAAAAGCAAGAAAATTTTAATCAAAATAAGTCCAAAAACAAGCAATCCGCAAGCCTTAAAAAAAACGAAAATCCACAAAAAACAGACCCAAATTCGCGGGAAAACCGCAAGGTTGGTAACACTGGATTTACACCACTTCACACACAAAGCAAGTTAACAATTGACGTTGTGACGACACACTTTTGACCAATTGGCGATTACTATCCAATTGACTGCAACACGTAACTGAGCAAGTTCTTGCATGGATGCTGTTTACTTCTGCGGCGAAATATATCAAGAACCATTGTAGTTCTATTGATCTGCTATGTGAGATATTTACATTGTTATATAGTCATCAGTGAAACCACTTTCCTTGTGCATGTAGCTGTCTGCGGTGACAAAGTAAGTTCAGTATGAAAAGCCGTACTTTAGTGAAAAAACGTATTCTCAGTCTTCACGGTAATTTTGTAAAAAAATAGTTTGTTTTAACTAGAGCAGTGGCGTAGCAAGGGGGGCTGGGGTCTCCGTGCCCGGGTGACCCATACTGGAGGGCGACAAGCTTTTGATTACAAATTAATTTTCAAAAGTACAGTAGTTTCATCTTATGTCAGTGTTTTTGTTTAGAATGTCTTGACTGGTAGTCAAAACCTATGTGGTTGTGGAGTGAGCAAATTGATAAGATGTTAATAGAACTGATGTTTTTCTGTATAATGTAAAGGTATTGGAAAATGACGTTCCAGATGCGAGCCAGTGCAGCTGATGTGTTTACGTGGGTAATTTAGAGCTCCGGTTGTAGGTTTGAACTGCAAATAGAGTGAATCATTGTCAGCAGCAGTGGCGTAGCAAGGGGGGTAGGCGCTTCGGGCTCCGGGCGGCACCTTGTGCGGACAGATTTTTGTTGATTAAAATTAAATATTTGAAAGTAGTTTAAAAGTTCTAACGTTTCTTCATTATTTTTAAATACTGCAAATTTGTAGGGTTCTAACTCCTTTCAGTTTTTGTGTTTAGAAGCCCTACACACGTAGTCTGAAAACCTGGAAATGTGGTTGTGGAGTGAGCAAATGAATAAAATATTTACTCAAAAGTCCAGGTCAAATCCAGTGGGCTGAAGCACCTCAGTGTTTGTCTTGAAATCAGGGTTTTTTTAACATACTTACGTTGGGAGCAGTTGTCCCCAGTCCCCACACCTTCCTTTCAACCAAAACCATTCCCCGTCAGCCTGGTCAAAAGTCTCTTAAATTAAGGACAGAGATGGCCATAGGTGCAGAGCCAGGCAATTATATGTGAGTGCAAAGGATATTTTGCCCAAATTTCTCCAAATTTGCCTGAAAAACTTTTATGCGACAAACGTTCTCCCTACAACTTTTCTGTAGCTGTTGGTAGATTATATTTTCCTCTACCATGTTGCCATACACTTGAAAATAAAAAAAAAATGGTAGGCCTACTTGAAATTTCCCTGCTCAGGATAACAGGGTAGTCCACTACCATGGGACATTTTTTGTTGATTTCATATACCTAAAAAATATCAGAAACCAGTTTTTCCATGCCTTTTCCTTATTTTCAGAGACAGAGGGAATGGTGCCAAAGTTATTTTACAAAAATGTCACTGCAAGCCTATACATAGAAAATTGGGTCACCCTATTACCCTGGGTTACCTAATGTGTAGCAAATTTTGTGCACCCTAACTACCTTAAAATTTCACTTTGATTTTAAGTGCAAAACTTTTGTGGCAGACACGACATTGGAAATCGATTTCGTGAAGAGCAGACCTACGCTATGACGTGATATGAAGAAAAACGGATCTAAAATGTGTATAACGTTTTCTATACCCACAAATGAAAATTTCCCTCTAAAAAGGCAGTTGTTTGAGTGTAGGCTACAGTGTACAAAATTTGTATGCTACGTGTGTTTCGCTGTACAGATACGATTTTGTTGTGAAAGTGATTAAAAATGGACGTTGGGAAGTCAATAATAATTGGTCCGGAAAAAACGGATGCTACATGTCCCAGGAAAACGTAATCAAATTTAGGGTTGCATAAATGCATTACATCCTTCATTTCTCGACTTGTATTGCGTTTGAAGGTTTCCTGAGCAGGTTAATAACCCAACTGAAAAAATTGCGCTAGACTTTGCAAGAACATTGTCAGCAGCCAGCTGGCTCGGTGTTCTTGAGCATCTGCCTCACAGTTCCGAGGTTTTCCATTCAGATTCCAGCTTTTGCTGTCAGCAAGGAACTTCACACGTAGCGGAGGTAGGCCTAAATCTAATTCACTCTCTGAAGGCATATATGTGGCACTGGTATGCAGTGATGTAGTGCTTACAGAAAAAGTGTGGGAACGCATCCATAAATTGCCATTTTAAAACAGCTTCCAACTCATTTCAAATCAAAAAGTGAAAAAGGTGTGGGAACGCCGTTCCCACGCGTTCCCGACCCGCTTTACCCCTGCTGGTATCTACTCAGTGGCGTACGCAGAAAACTTGCGAGGGGAGGCAAGCATAGGCGTAGCCAGGGGGGTCAAAGAGGCCATGCCCCCCCAAATTTTTAGAAAATATAGTCATTTTGTGCTTTGAGAGGCGTTTTTCTAAACAAAATAGTGTTATTCGCCTAAAATTAAACATTTTGTTATGCACTGCCGAATTCTGACAGTATACACTGCTGAATACTGTTTATACATTTTTTTATTTTTAGGGTCTGGGATGGGGCCATGGCACAGTGCCCCCTCCTCCGTACGCTAGTGTATCTACTGTGTCATATTTATATTATGACCATGCCGTGAGTTTCACAACATTGTCTGTTCAATTGTATGCAGCATGCAATAAACTGTATGGCAAAATGTATTCATCTAACCACTGTAGGTAAAATTTAAAACAAAAGCTTTTCTGTAGTTGCCTGGCATGGGCTCTAATAATATGCAGTAGGTGTCCTGCAGGCTGCAGTACACTTGATTCCCTCAGTGTACAATTAATAAAGCACATAAATGCTTTCTTTGGCCAAACTTTCAAGTGAGTCAGTTACTCAGCAACACTCACAAAGTAAAACACGAAGTTACCAGAAACACTTTGTTGATTTTATATATTTAATTTGTTGTCTATGACACAATATACTTTTATTTATACACTCAATGACAAGTATAATTTCATTAATATTGTTAAAAAATGTTGAAGCTTCTTTGCCCAAATTTTTGACAAATCAAAACTTTTGGGGGTAAGCTGCAGGATTGCGGAGCCGGAGGTTTCTGGGTGGAGTCGGATTCCTAACAACACTATCAATCGGAGTCGGAATTTTTGTCCGACTCCAACTCCGGATGTCCAATTGGATCATTTTTACATCACACTCCTAAGTTGAGAATTTCTGTTCAAATGGTACAATTTCTTTTAAAACTTTTGTTGAAACAGAGATTTCTTCCTGTGCACCACGGTTTCAATTGATTTTGACAGCCAAACTTCCCTTCATGTTAAAGAGTCGGAAATTTTGGAAAGGTCGGAGTTGGAGTCGGGTATTTTACCTCCGACTCCGCAACCCTGGTGCGCTGCGCTTGCGCCACTGAATCCCTAGCTCCTACACTGATTGAGGCGCCACTCTCGAAAGGAAAGCGGGTGTGAAAATGAGTGAAAAAATCTAAATGAAATCTGCAATCACAGTTTTTTCAATTTGGTGACATAAAATTACCGTCCGCGAAATTTGTACATAAAACCAGGAAATAAAAAATTCGCTAAATCCCGGTTTACCGTATTTGCTCGATTGTTCGCCGCTGCTTATAATGTTTTTGTTTCATCATTTCGTGCGGCTTACAGTTTTCTTATTTATAGTATCGAAAGGTATAGACGACGCTTAATCTTTGCTTGGCTGCGTTTTGTCGACCAAACTCTCTTTGCCTCACGGGAGTGATTATGATGAGCTGAAGGCAGTTGTAGTTGTGTAAGCGTCATTACCAAGGTTACCAATTAAATATGAAGCGTGCTAGCTCACGAAAGTATCTCAGAGGCTTAGGTAACCCATGTTCAAGTGCGGCTTACATTAATGTTTTAACCCCGTTTCGTGCGGCTTACAATCGAATAAATACGGTAGTCAACAAAATATGATTGCCACCATATCACGGCTGCCACTCGTATAGACGACGCTTAATCTGTCCTTGGCTACTTTTTGTCAACCAAACTCTCTTTTCGCATTCTCTTCTCTTCGGCATCATGTGTACATTCCATCACAGGAGGGACTATGATGAACAGAAAGCAGCTGTAGTGGTGTGAATATCATTACCAGGATTGCCAATTAAACGCGAAATGTGCTCGTGCGCAAAAGTATCAAGTGCGGCTTACAATCGAATAAATACGGTAGTCAACAAAATATGATTGCCACCATATCACGGCTGCCACTCGTACAAGCAGGGGTTGTTGCGTAAATTACAGTATAAATGAACGCGGCTGACAAGCACATGCAACTACCTGTCGTTGGGCGATGAACGACGGTTTCCCAACAGAGGATCAGGAAGCCGCCTCCCTGTTTGCTGCAGAAACACGGAGATTTGTGGATAGCGTCAACTGACATTATTCATCACACCACTGTGTCAGAAAGAAAGCAGTTACTTTACGTGGAAGCGAGTTGCGAGTTCGCGTTAGTTCAACGCAAACTTGAACAAGTTGCAGTCAAATGCTCAACATGTTGCAGCGAGTCAACTAACATACAACGGTACTGCTGCAGCTGGATTACTGTTGTTCTAAACACCAGGGCTGTGGAGACGGAACTCAAATTTCGGGTTCCGGCTCCAGACATCAAAAGTTTTTGGCTCCGGCTCCAGAACGATTTGGTCCATGGAAAACTAAAAACCACTGTATTATTTGTACAACTCGCTTGCCCAACAAACTGTTCGTTGAACGGAAATCCAAATTTAGGCTCCGGCTCCACCATCTGAAAATTTTTGGCTCCGGCTCCAGCAATCCAAAATTGCTTGGGCTCTGGTTCCACAGCCCTGCTAAGCACATATGCGTATGGCTCACACTCACCTGTCTCTCGCCCGAATCCGATCCTGAAGAGCCCGCAGATCGCGCACGGCCATCATCCGCTTTTTCAACGCGTGTTTCAGGAGTTGGTTTCTGCAAACAACGGGTTGAATATCGTGAAAATGCGTCAACACAAACGTTCCAATCGTGAACATTGTGAGGTATGAGTCGAAGCATCAAACGCGATTTCACTTCTATTCGATGATCTCATCGGTCATTACAGTCAGCTAGAAAAGCAATGATCCAAGACATGCGTGGAACGCAGTTTCTGTTCAAAACCTTGTCCAGTTCACGTACAAAATGCCAAGAGATTCAAATTTAGGCTCATCGACTTTTCTCGGAGGATGAGACGGTTGCACCACACGCGTGGCCAGGGCCTGATTAAATGAAGGTGAGGCCATGGGCAAAGTCGTGACCGCGAGGCCCCCTCAACGCTTAGCGCAACTGCGTAGCGTTTCACATGCCCTCGTTTCAACTTCGCAAAAGCACCAGTCAAAAATGTCAAAATTGATACAATTTGGCAGCCTACACTTCAGAAACAATTGGGCGTGACCATGTACGGCGGTTCGTATGTGGTTAATTTGTTCAAACATGAAGTTGAATCACAAAAAAACTATCTTTTTGCTACCGTGACACTGCACAATAATCTTTTTTGTCATAGACTCTCTGGCCATCTTCACTGCACAAATCCCTACGTTGATGTCAGTGGCACAGATTCTACAACTGTTTGTACTTGGTCCTTGCTAACTGGATGCACTCATGGGTGTCCGCGGGGGACAAAACCAGCATTTCCCCTGGAAATTGGGACTAAGAACCAAACATTTCTAGAAAACCTGACACGCTGCAGTTCAAGATAGAACAAAATTTCCTCTTTTACTAACAAATGTAGGCCAACTGCCACAATTAGTGAGAGATATCATCAATGGAGTACGTTACCAGCGTTATGAAAACGTCTTGAGCAACAAAAAAGTCATCCAAATGTTAATATTTGCGCTGCAGAAGAAAATTTGGAAGAGGAACTATAATTAAATTAATATTCGAATTATCGTTTCAATTCAAATAAGCACACTCATATATTTTTGTTCGTAACACAAGCTTTCTGGGTTTTTATTGTAGGAATATGTGTGAGACTGTGATCAACGTGACCACGTGAATAGCTTAATCAAACGAGTCATATGCAGGCTTCTTTTCACACAGTGTAAAAATAGGTGGCTTGTTACATTACGTCTAGCCAGACTTGTGGGAATACGTCTTTATCCTTAAGGTTTAGTTCTGACTTCTTAGTGAGCACTAAGTGCAAACCTATATTTGGTGTGGCGAGTTTTCGTAATTCAACTGCTCAGTTTTTTTTTAAGCCTGCGTGGCGTTCTAATTTTAGAAAGTTGTCCGATAGCCTTGTCAACATATAGTTGTACTTCTCACTGCTTGAAACAGTTTTGCGAAAGTGTCTAACTTCCTTGTTTTTTCGCGGCTGGGCTCACGTTGTTCTGGTGGTTGATTATTCTTAGATATGACTCATTTCTACAAAGTGCTCGAAGAAATGAATATTAGGCAGTTTATGAAAAGAAAAAGCATTTCTGATAACCTAAGCGTAGAAAACATTTCAGACAAAAGATTTAGAATGGAGGTTCAACCAGCACAGACTAATGGGGTGGAACGAGTAGAGTTTTGTGAACGTCCATTTGCATTGCACCGTGAGCAACCTGAAAAGGACAGCAAATTTGGACGTGGCCTCCCCTGGAAAAATTTCTGCCGACGCCCATGGTTCACCCCTGGAAAAATTTCTGCCGACGCCCATGGTTGCACTTATTTTGATCTAATTCTTGGGTCGTAAAGCGTGGTGCTGTTTGGTTCAATTCTTCTAATTCACTGAAAAACGATAAATGCCAAAGTTGTCAGTTTCCCTAACCTACATACTAGGGGTGGTTAAACTGCGGAATGCGGCTCTTCGAGCATTCCGAAAAATTATATATTTGTTCTTTATTTTTATTTCTATTGCAAAGTATAGAAATATTGTAAAATGGTACTGTGGTAGCTAGCGTGCCGTACAGTATTACTTTTGCAAGTCGTTCAAAACGAATTACGATGTCACAGAAGCTTAGATTGCAAATAAATTCGTGTTTTTAGATTTTTATGTTGCGGCTCTTTGCAACTTGGGTTTTGCGATATGCAGCTCATACATAGAGCAGGTTTGGCCACTCCTGGCATATACTAAACGGAGTAACCAACCTAAGAAACATGAAAAACCAGTAAAGGAGTGTTTTGATATTCAAGCGCGAGGCCCCGGACATTTGCCCGGTTTGCACACCAATGCTTAATCCGGCCCTGCGCGGAGTGCGCGTGGCGTGCAGGAAGTTATAACGCCAACTTGGAATGAAACAAAAACTTTAGAGGCACCAAGTAAAAAACGTTGATGGAGGACAAATTGATCCTGCGACATACTACTCCTGCTTGGTTCAGAATACCTGGGAGGTTATGACATCTGTCCACCCACATAAAACTATGCAACAAGACATATTTTCCAAAAGGGATTGCGGCAAGCGAGCGCGAAATCTAGAGCAATACGAAGTTACTGCAAAGTGTAAACACTCACACAATGTAGATGCGCAGATGCCGCTCTTTACAAAGCCCCTTTTTCAAGTTGATGATTTCTCACGAAGCCGAACAGAAAATGCGCAACACCTGATTCGAAGAATACACGCCAGAAACAACATCTTTTGCTTTTTGTAAAACCTGCGCGCCAAAGCTTGGCAACGATGCGTGCAGCTTTCATCTCCTCACCCTTTCTTCGCGTAACTTCGGGACAGGGCTGTTAACTGCTCGCGGACTTTTCATCGGTTCGCCAGCAGCCCTGACATCGCTGTCACTTGATGACTTCGCAGGACGGTCGTCGCGCTTATTGACGACGAAGCTCGTTCGGTCGGAGGGAGGAACAGCTTGGCCGCCCATTAAGTCGCTTTCTTTATCTGCCACCTGGAAAATCGAATAAAATATTACGTTTTTTTTATCTTTCATCGAACGGTTTCGACAGCGCGGTTGTCGCTTACGTGCTGCTGTGGTGGCCCATGTTCGAAAACGGAGCTGTTCGATTCACGAGAACTGCACCTGCTTGAAGATACCGAAGTTTTACGTGAACTCTGCTCAGACCTGGTGCGTTTCGCCTTTCCGGATGTGGGTCGCCTGAAAAAATCAACAAAATAAAGCAGTGCTTGTTGTAGCGGTGCATCCTATTTCGCTTTGGCAAAAATATGTACACCTCAGTCACGTGTCGAATTTTATAAGCGAATTCCTAGGTAAAATTGTTTTTCGATTAAAAGTTCGTTTAGTGTCTCTAATGAAATATTGAAACTTTAGTATGTTACAGGCGCGCATTGACTTGACATTGTCATAAACGCCGTCAGGCACAATTGACTGAGGTGCGAAACCCAATTAAACCCTTGTCAAAGGGTTTTATCCTCCCCTTGTGTGCATTACAGCAGTTGAACGGTTATACGACTTAACATCCTCAGACTCAAGGCAATGTTTGGCTTGTTCTTTTTGCGAAGATCCTTTTACTGTTGTGTCTATTAATCGCTAGTCAGGTTTGTCGGATTTTGAAGTGTAAATTCAGCTATTCGAAATAGCAAGTAATTCTAATAAAGAAACGTAAGACCCTGGGCTATATTTAGGGGAAGGCAAAGTGGGCACCTGCCTATAGGGGCCTCCACAGTCATGAGCAGTGAACCCCTTGGTTAAGGATAGTTTAACGTAATTAATGTGAATAATCATAAAAATAGTTAATGACAACATTATTAGGAAACAAAGATTCTTTTTGGATCAACAGTTGAGGATTGTTTCGTTTACTTATTCATGTACAGTATAATACTTTTGATAGAATCTTAATCTTGTTGAAATTGAACAAACAATATACTTTTTTAACTTTTTCTAGAATTTTACATTCATCAAATTGTACAATCATTTAACTAAGGTTAACGTACGACTACTTATGATTACATATTTGCATCTAACTGATGATAGTATTTCCTTGATCTTGCATAATATTTCCTTGATGTACTGAGGGCCTCCACACAAAGGCTGCCCTGGGGCCTCCGCATGTCTACATCCGGCCCTGATAAGACCGAACATCTGAGATGAGGAAATGCTATGTTTTGGTCCATAACTGATTCATTATTGTTGCTTGCAGCCAAGAGGGTTAGTGCCCAGCTGCAGTCCGTTAATGTTGACGTTGTAATCAGAACCGCAGTTGCGTGTTTTGGTATAGCGCAAGTAGTTCAGTTTCTCGTTCGACTTGTTGAAATAGTCACGCTTATTCAGTTTAGCGGCACGGGTTGTGTGTCTCAGTCTTGTATCCATTGTTTCAGAAATCGTGGCTGGTCGATTGAATCGCGATTTGAAGTTTGTCTGATTGATGACAACCAGCATCCGCGCTGATTACCTTCGCGTTTCCATAATCAAGTTATTTCGGGAATTCGAGGTTCGGATCTTCAGATGCAAGGAACTCGTAAGGTGCAGAATAAGCCATAGGTTGTTAAATGTGCGTTAAAAACCTGCTAGGGTTAGGGCAAGGTGATTTAAAAAAAGCCTGAGAAATGTGCGTTAAAAACCTGGTTGGGTAATTTAAACAAAGCCTAAGAAATACTAAAAATGTATACATCAAGAACACAGTCAGTAAGAAAATCTTTTGACATAAAATGCTGCTATCTACAAGCCGTAGTAATTGCGGCTTGATTTAAACTGTTGGTTCAACAGCTGAACTAAGTCAACAGTTTTGAGTAGAGTCACAGCTTCCATGCTTTCGATATCCCACTTTCACATCGCTAAACGTCTTAGTGCAAAGGCGTCCAAAAATCAATTGACAGTAAATACCAGAAAGTTTTGCACATAAACCGTGAAAAACCACACATGTTAGTAACACAGGGTTTCATCTATTGAGATTAATTTCGGCACCTAACTACAACTGCTCACCAACTGCATGTTGGCAATTTTTCTTTCAAGTTGTTTTCATGGAAAGAAACTTACCTGGATTTGCTGCTTTCATCGAGAAACAATTGAATGTGTTTTTTTATGAAAGCGTTTCTGAGAATTTTATTAACACTAGGTCTTTTATCAGCATTCTGATGCAGCATGTTCTTGATCAAGTCGCACAAATCATCACTGTACATGTCAGGCATTTTTGGCATCTGTAGCAACAAAATCTGGTGAGGAACTAATTAGAAAAATTAACACACTTTTTTACTTTTATTAGTTTTGTTAAATCTATGCAACATCGTTTGTAGATAATTTCATTCAAAACATATATCTCACCACCAATGACCATAACAAACGAAGCACTGCAAAAAGAACAACAGAAAACAATACCTTCTTTTTTAGGATTTTGTACACCAAGGAATTCATGTCCTTTGCATTAAAAGCATGTCTTAGAGTTGCCATTTCATATACACAGCACCCAAGAGCCCATACATCAGACTTATAATTGTACGGTTTGTTGGAAAAAAGTTCAGGGCTCATGTAGTACGGGGTGCCAATGAGAGTGGTTGCCATGTCACTAGCACCCTCCAGCACTCTAGCAATCCCCAAATCACCGACCTGCGAAAATATACATCAGTGTTAAATAAATCTTGATCACAAATATTTTTTGCCAATCAACCTATTGCACACCAGTTCAAGCTACCTTCTCTGGTTCACAAGCCTCCAGTGTGGTGTGATATGCAAGGCAAGCATTTGTGATTTCTCTGTAGCTCATAAAAAGATTCTGAAACATTTTTACCAGGTATGAAAAGAACTGATGCATTTGTTGTTCACTCTAAAACCAGAATGAAATAATTTTCTACCAAGTCCACAAAGGTGTGCAAACAGTGGAGTGGTCACTTATCTTTACAACTAAAGATTAAATCATGATAATAAGAATTCCTCAAAAATAGGTACCTAATTTCAGATTTGATCTTTGCTTATGATTTCACATCTCTCACAAAACGAGGAATTGCCAGGTTTTTCTCTATGTTCTAAAATGACAAGATAGTGGAGGCTGACCAGCATCGAGCACCACTGACTGAGCACTTGAACTTATTAACAGCGATAACTTCTTATATCACACTACAACAATTTTATGTACAAGTGTTCATTTAAAGGACTAAATAATATGGAACATCATTACACACCTTCTGCTTGCCAGAAACAAAAAGCAGTTAATATCTGCCAGTAAACACTAAGTAAGTTCAGTAATTCTAGCACAACAATTTTCAGTGGGTGCATTAGTTGATCTTAGGCCACCAGATCACCAAAGGATCATGCACACTTTATGGCAAGGGTGGTTTCTCTAGACAGGTCAAATTTTGCCTTGGAAGTCTGAGTTGCTAGACAAGGACTGTTAATAACTGAAACAGATAATTTAATCAAACCCTTATGAGGGATAACACCAAGAATGTTTTCAACAGGCCATGACATGGAATTGCAAAGTTTTTTTAAAACAATTTGTTGTGCCTTTCCACCAGTAGTTATAGGGCAAGGAGACAATATTTGAATTTGGTACTCATCTACCAAGCTCTTACCAATGCATGATGCTTTTATCCACAGCACTATTTTCTGAACTGGAAGTAGACTGAGTCCATTGTTTTGTTTCAGAAACCAATATTAAGACAAGACACTTACACTTACTGTACCTCAAGTTTACCACTAATACAATAATTTTACATTACATGACCTACTTTGATCATTTTTGTTTTAGTCAGAAATATATTTTGAGTTTTCAGATCTCTATGAAGAATATGTTGTTGATGTAGGTACTGAAGTGCCATGCAGATCTGAATAAACCATCTCACAACTTGAACTTCAGTGAGAAATTCATTTCGTTCTCTGTAGTGTCGCAACTCAGTATATAAATCACCTCCTTCTGCATATCTGCAGAAAATGCATGTGTAACACATAGATGATGTACTCTAAGGACTGACACAAAAAAATTTACTTCAGGTATTATGTCACATTTACATACATGATTCAGATGCCATCTTACTCTGCAAGAACTTATCAGCGCAATGAACAGATGGATTAAATCAGCAAAAAAACAACACTCCTGAAAGGTGTCTGGTGAGCTTTCAATATTGTTGTAGTATCAAAGAAATTCAATTGGCGCTTTTGTTAATGGTTTATAAAACAGCGCAGTGTATTCTAGAGTAAGTTCAATTTTCTGTTGACCACAGATATTGCTCCTTCAAAGCCATTACATGTGCAATGACAAATACTTAAGTGCAAATGGATAAAAGCAGACTGTAATCCTGAACATATTTCCTCAACATTGATATCACAGCTGCGAAGCTGATAAAAACAGAACAGTGACAGAAAATAGTTAAAGCACATTTACCCCATAACAATATACAGAAATCCATCATCACTCTCAAATGAGTCCTTATAAGAAATTATGTTAGGGTGCTTCAGCTTTGACAGCAGTTTTGCTTCTAATTCAGCAGCTTTTCGTTCTCGACGTGATGCTTTTCGTAAAATCAATTTCTTGACGACATACTGCAAAGGATTTTAAAAAATAGTCCAGTTTGAAAAACTGCACATTTGTGCACCAAGATCTATTCCTTGCACTTATTCACCTTTTAAAACTAACCAACGTTTTTTCTGGTGTGGTAGGAAAAAGTGCGAAGTTTAAAAAATATCAGTTTCAAACAGCTTTTAGATAGACCAAATGTTAACTGGATTGAAACTGAAAAATGACTTTAAGGCACTTGGTGATTTCAAAACATCTTGTTCCATGTTAAAACAGTGCTCACATCAGCAGCAGTCAGAGGTGTCACAGTAATGGTCTTTCATTGATTATATTTTAATATTGATATTATCAAACACTTCATTAATACCCAGTGCTTGGTTAAATTGTATAGGCTGAAACAACTAGCAAATACTGCACAACAATATTTAAATATGTTCACAAATGTACATACTAACTAGCTAGTACTAAAAGTTGATTACAAGAAACTAATTCCAGAACTGTACTTTACATTGCAGTATACTCAACCTGTTTTTTTTCTTGCTTGTGCTGTATAAGATGAACTTCGCCATAACTTCCTTTACCTATAGCTTTGATCACTTCATAAGCATTTAGGCTGCCCATAATCAACACAGAAATGAAACACTCTAAAAGCTGACCATGTAAACAATAGAAGAGTCTACACAGCTTAAGCCCCAAAGGGAAACATTATCAAATCTATGGTAATGTCAAAAACAATTCTAGTTTAGTATGGTACCCATTCTTCTCAATATTATGCTTGCATTTCACTTTTTTGAACATGCAGTGCTCATCCATCTTTAAAATTAATGCTAAATAATTACTTGTAAGGTGTCAGATGTTAACCTCTGTTTAATCTTGCTTCAAAATTTTGACATAATTCATGACAAGCATGAAGCAATCGAAAAGATTGTCTAGTTTAAAATGATAGATTTTTTAACTTTTATACCATCATTTTTTCTACATTTTCCCAAGTACATATAACAATATGCAATGCAAAGTTTTGATTTACAAATACAAACCAAAAGTAAATGATTTCATGCGCAGCCTGTAAGTTCGCACAACCTAAGCCAGGAGTACTCAATGAGTGATGCAAGCATTTATATATGCCACAGCCTAGAAAACACTTACAAAACACAAGCTGTTATTGTAGAAAAACTTGTTTTCTTTCCTGAAAGTAATGGATTTCACAAAAATTTCAAAAAACAATATTTTCTAACCATAACATAGCGGTGCATGAAAACAGTGATTTATAAATTGCTGCTAAATGCTATTAGTCTGGTAAAAAAGGTCAATAGACATTTTTTGCCACATCTTTGAATCCAAGGAAATGCAGATCATGATGAAGGTCACTACAACAGTCGCATTGAGACAATGTTAATGCAATTATATGCTATTTGTATTCTTACTCAAATACAACAATTCATTGTTTTTGCTAATAATGTAAACAAATCTGGTTATTTTCCTATTTGCCAAGCATTTCTACGTAATTAAACCAGAATATGCAAATATCCAGAATTAATAGAAACAGTAAATGCTGTTCACAAAAATGCCTATTCACATTTCCTCAACTGAAACAGCATTGTAATGATGCCATTCTACAGCAACAGAGACATTTCTCATATTTTATTGACTGGTTTCTATTAAAGCAAATGTTATGGCATGTTTTCCGCAACCAGGGACATAATGAGGGAGACAAGGAGGGCACAATACCCCAGGTGCCGAATCACTATGGGAGCATCTATTACTGAGGGGTGCCGAAAAGTCCCAACAATGCCAAAAGTACTTTTTTCAATACAGCACATTTGCTTCTGAAAGACCTCAGGTTCGAACATGGGGGCACCTAACTTGCTTTTTGCCCCGAGCACCATCTAACCTTGTTACGCCCTTGCCCACAACACATTCTTTAGGCAAGGCCATCATTGTAGTTTTATGAGCACTTGGTCTTGGAATTTATGGTAAACTCTTGAATTCTGCACTACTTCACAAACTAAAGATCATAACATGATTGCAGTTAACAATATGACTGTACACTATTGCCACCACGTGTGCCTAACCAATTCATATCATGCTAGCTAGCGCAATGTCATTTGGTTAAGCAGATTAATAGTACAGCATTATGTTAGCACAACAAAATCCACTTATTGCTTTCAAACAATTGTAGTAAAACCATAAAAAAATTGTGTCAATGAAATCATTTGAGATGGTATCATGAAAACCTGAGCATGTTTTTCAACTGCGTTGTGCAATATGTGCACATGCATACCTGTAGGATACATACATTTTTCGATTTTGCTTGTTTAGGCTATTGATATCAATTACAAGGTATCTGCTTTAATCAATTATCAGCATTCTCTAAAAATTTGAATTGTGGCTATTTTAGAAGAGTATTTTTCTTTTCTGTAAAAATAATTAAGACTAAGCTCTGCTTGATCATATTTTTCAAAATAAGTTTCTGTATTCTTGGAAAGTGCAAGTAGGGTTTATGTACTCATCTGAAAAGAATTATCACTTCAAGTAACTAATACAGCTGAAGGTGAGAGTCAATCCGAAGTTGGATAATTGAAATTGCCTGGAGTCGGACGTTGTGACTTCTGACTTTACAACCCTGACCATAAGGCTAAAACTCAAATGTAACATCATATAAGCAATTAAAATGAACCATGTGCCTAACAGTATATTTCAAACTTGAAGAAATTAGAGAAAAATGTAGGTTCCTAAAAACTTCATTTTAAAAATCAGTGGGAAAATTATCGCTTAACTGCTTGTCACACATGGTTGACAAGAATTTTAATCTTATATGAAGACTGATTCAACACATATATACTTAATAAGCCTGTTGCATTTGAACTGAAACTTTTAAGATAAATGAATAAAGATGGATTTGTAAGTGATGATCACAAAAAGGTGTATAACCACTCTACAAACTCATATTCTACTAAATCTCATAATGACATAGATAGACCAATAATAATCACTGAAATTTTACATTCGAAAGTATTGACCGTCACAGCATTTTCACCATGACCCTTTAAAAAACAATGTCAATTTAACGATTATTGCCTGAGTATGCCTCCGCATGGCAATGCTGAATGGTAAAAAAATTCAAAGGAATAATTTTTGACCAAAAAAATGTAAACAAATAGTTTTTAACCAGAACCAATTGTTACTAGTTACCATAACTTTTAACTTAATTTTTTACCACAATCAAAATATTTTTCAACACAATATGAACAAAAGCAGTGAAGTTTCTACATGAGAAAAGTCTTGTTGATTGAACACTAAATGAAGTAAGTGCCAAACAATGATGCCATTAATAAAGGAAGTGGCTAGGTAGCATGGAGAATTTTATTCCAATGTCACGACTCATGTAGATGTGTGATAGGTGGATGTATGACAATATGAATGAACAGTTTCTAGACGTAGTTACTTCACTCACATCTTCTGTTTTTCATGTAATGATTACTATACATTTAGATTACTTTTCATTATTAAACCTTTTGTAATTTGTTGCTATATCTTAAATGTCTGATGGGCTTCCACCCTTGTCTCTTTAACCTCTTTCTGGCATGCTGTGTGCCATGTGGCATATATATTATATGCTGTGATACCTCATAATGGGCCATGGGTAACCATGTTGCTACCTTTGTTACGTGCCTCCTTTGTTCTCTACTCCTATTTAGTAAATTAACAGACAAAAAAATTAAAATGCAAAGGCCATGATCATTTCCAACTGGGTAAAACAGATGAAATCCACACAGCAATAACAACCATGAGTCAAGAAATGGGTGGCTCATTGGAAAAAAGAGACACCAAAACCAGATAAGAAAAGGTGAACAACATTTACAGTCAGACCTCGTTTATCCAAACTACTTTGTTTTGTCAAAAAATGTCAGTTTAGTGAGGTATCTGGATAATCGGAATCGAAAATATAAAGAGCGAGTTTCTTTCCAGAGCAAACGCCAACAATGTAAACCAGGGGTCAGGAACCTTTTTGGCTAAGGGAGCCATCAAGCCTACATATTTTTAATTGTATTTCCTTGAGAGCCATATAATATTTTTCAACACTTAATGCAACTAACTTACTAACTAACATGTGCATTTTTAAACAAAATCAATGATTTTAAACAATGGTAAATGTCTGAATTTTCTCTTGATAACATGCTTCTTACTGTTAATGCGACTTCTCGGGTTGCATGGTGTTGCTGATGGGTTTGTAGGAAAATTACAAAAAAAGTTTCATCTGCAACAATTGTGTTAAGAAAATATCAAGCGAGCCAGATGCCGTCATCAAGAGCCACATGTGGCTTGCGAGGTTCACGACCCCTGATGCAAACAAAGGTGATGTGCCATACAGTAGAATTCACCAAAGCGGACCCTCGAAGTGGAACAGAAAAAAAACTGTAGACTTAGACAAACTGTCAACTTAAGCAAATATGTAGACTGCATGTGGAACATGACTAAATGAAACACTCAGTTTTTTGTTTACTAGCAGATCCTATTGATACACGTTTGCTAACTTTGCATTCAGAATGAGATTAAACGTGAAAAAGAACTGTACAAGAGACCTAACTGTGTCCTGCAAGTTCTGCCACAGTTGCATCCATTGTGTGTAGAAAGTTGACTTTCACACTTTCATTGTGATTTAATAAACAACTAAATAACAGTTGGCATAATCTGGTTGGGCATTTTTTTATTGATTTGATATATCCATTCCTAAATTCCAGTGTTGGAGTCAGACAGCGAGGTTTGCAGATTAAAGGGGTAAAATGCATTGGGAGAAATCCATTCCTAGTAGCTTTTGCGTTGGATAGTGGGGATTCCAGTTGTTCGGAGTTCAGATAAACAAGGTCTGACTGCACAACAGAAACACGGCCTGTGAGCGTGGTGCAGAAGAAAAAATTGTCAACCATGTTGTCCTCCAATGTCCAATCCAGACCCGACATGGACTTCACCACAGCCTGATGGTTCCGGACAATGAGACAATCAAATGGATGCTCAACACCTGCCCTGAGATCTAGTAGGGCCTAGCAGTGGACAGTAACAACTTGCTCAAAAGATGAAGAAACACAAACGTTAAATTGTATACATCAGTGCTTGTCAACCAGATGTATCGTACACCCCTGGGTGTACCTGAATTTTCCAGGGGTGTACCAGATTTGTGCACTTGAAGGACAAGCACAATGTCTCACATATGTTCTTAGCTCCAACTCAGTGTGTTGACTCTTCACAGGTTTTAAAACTGTATCTATCGGAGAGTGTGAATTCATGAATTGTCTGTCTTTTCTCGACGGTTTGTTTGTAATGTTGGTCAGGTGACTATCGCATGATCACATATTTTATTTTTACCCTCAATGCAGCAGTCGGGGGTCTGCAGGGAGGGAAACGTTGGGAACCATTGCTCTAGCTTGACTTTTCTGTAAGCTAATGTAACAATCATTCTTTTCTCAGCAATAATTACTGTGTTCTTTTGTTGTAAGCCACGACAAGGTAACGTACTTTTTCCACATCAATTTTCAAGCAGTTGGCTAAAGGTATGTGATAAATTATACCAACAGTGAACTGAGCTATCTGTATGTTAATTTTAACTTCACAATTTCTCAGTTCACATTTCAAGCTTTTATCATCTAATATTTAGAAACTTTTTGCACGAAGTTATTTACCTCAAAGAAAATGGACATATGCAATTTTTTTTAATTTTTTAGGAACACCTTAGTAGTGAAAGATAGTTGTGAAAAAGAGCATAGTAACTGTCAAAGTAGAGATGTCAGGGAGAATAAGGATGACAGCAAATCGCATGCTGGGTGTAACATAGCCCACTTTTCCTGGCGTAACGTCGAGAATCATCGATGAACTGTTTTAAAAAAGCTATTCAAAAGAAAAAAGGCTTGCATTTCAAAGAAGCCCAAATGGAAAGATGACTACATCACGTATGGGTTTTATCACAAAAAGAAAGAATGCTGACCCCGTATCCTTCAGCACATTGCCTGTTTTTTACAACTGTTTTTGGTGATAGTAGTTTGGTTTGGCTCAACATCTCAAAAAATTTGAAACCACAGCACCATTCTCATCAAAATAAGTCAATGGTATTCTTTGAGACACCTTGAAAAACTAAAAGTCATTGGAGGCAACTTTCATCTTTTGAGAATAGTATGGTAAAAGAAGGAAATAACGATTTAGTACTTGCTTCCAAGAAATTGCTTCATATCCTTATGCAAAAAAGCGTCCTTATGCCGAGTTGGAATCAGCAATTCTTCCCTGTCTTCAAATTACAAATTACTGCCGATATCCTGGTTGGAAGAAAAAAAGCTGTTGACAAAGTAAGACAAATTCCACTATCAGACAATACAACTAAATGTAAATATCTTCATATTTCAGAAGATTTGTCGAAACAACTTCTTGACAAGCTAAAGAAAGCTCACTCGTTTCGTATTCATCTCGATGAAACAACAGACATTTCAGACGAGGTGCAGTTGATTGTGTATTGTAGGGTTGCCGATGAGGAAGCAAAAACAGCTGTCGAGCATTACTTGTACTGTCTGAAACTTGGGGTTTTCACAACTGCTCAAGCCATCTTCGCTAAATTGATTCAGTTCATTAGGGACCATGGCTTGGATTGAACGAAGTAACAGGCAGTTACTACTGATGGAGGAGCAGTCATGCAAGGTTCTACTAAGGAGTTGACTGAAAACGCAAAAACGTTATCCTTGAATATAATTTCAACTCATTACATGATTCATCGAGAAGCACTTGTGGTTAAGAGATTGATGCAAGAAAACACTACACAGTCAGGTTTCGAGATTGATCTTCATAGATGTCATAAAAATTGTGAATTTCATCCGCTCATTTTCAAAAAAGGACCAAATGTTTTCAGAAATGTGCAAAGATATGGAAGCAGGCGAAATGAGGTTACTACATCATTCTGAGGTACGATGATTACCTAGAGGAAGTTTTAAAGGGGGTGTTTCAACTGCGGCAAGAGTTGCGTGTTTTCCTTGCTCAACAAGGACACCCAATGTACCTCAATTTTCAAGAACAGCTTTTGGCTTGCAGAACCGTCCTACTTGTCGGCAATATTTCAGAATGTAAATAGTTTCAAATTGTTGTTGCAAGGCAAGGGATGTGATGTTTATGCAGCTGCCAGTTCAAGATTCAAGCGTTCACACCAAAGTACCAAAGACGGTTTTTCAGATTTTGAATGCTCACAATATTTTCCAAACTGTGACTTGGGAGACAAGACACAAACCTGGAATCAAAAATAAAATCAATTATTCACAAACATCTCATTGCTCTACTACAAAATTTCCAACTTTGTCTTCCAAAAGACGTTTATTTTAATTTGATTTCTCCGCTATGGTTTGTGCAGCGCTTTACATATGAGAAATTCAACTTGAGTTGAGCAACTTGAACATGGTGAGTTGTGGTCAGACTTGGTACAAAAAGCAGAATTTAGAACTTTTATAAACCATCCTGATTTTTGGGTGAAATCACTTCTCAGAATTTCTGAATACCGAAGTCTCGATGAAAAAGATTTCGGTTCTTGTCCACATGTTAACAAATTATCTTTATGAGCAAGGTTTTTCTGCTCTTGTCAAAATTAAATCAAAAAAGAGAAACTCAATCATGGATGATGATCTAGAAAACCAACTTCCTGTATTGCAGTTTAGATATTACAGACACTATCACACACTTTTTTTCAAGGATGACCATTTGAAATTGGCTAAGCGGCATTTACAGCGTAAACATCACTTAAGTTTAACACTTTTACAGCAGAAGATTTGTGCATAGCAAGGGTGTACAGGTTTTTCAGCAAATCTTAAAGTGTGTACCAATACAAAAAAGGTTGACAACCACTGGTATGCATAACAATCATTTACATAACACAGACAATGGTGGGAAACCAATGGGTGAAGAGTTGAGGTATGTACAGATGAACAGGTCAGGCATGCAAATAGGTGAGCAAAGTAAGTGACACTTAGAGGTTATGTAACAAAAACCGCCTTGAGCTTTTCAGCCGGCTGTTTGAGGAATCTCCTGCCTAGTTTTGCTCCCATCTCCTTGCAATGATTCAG
>Ga0210059_1005055_pt1 | contig 21217 bp, 18 predicted proteins | sample Ectturendosymbi2_FD_188042 | JGI IMG/M metagenome (GOLD analysis project Ga0210059, IMG submission 188042) | Ecteinascidia turbinata endosymbiont from Florida, USA - Sample 2 (SPAdes) (version 2) | ecosystem: Host-associated > Tunicates > Ascidians > Unclassified | place: Key West, Florida...
CAATGACTCAGCAGTTCAGGCTCACACTGAATCAAGCATCAGATCTTGACATGACTCTCGTGCATTGTGTGTTTCAGAGAGATTGGAGATCATCGGATCAAGTTAAACATATGGGACACAGCAGGTCAAGAAAGGTTCCACTCGATGGTGAGAGCTGGGAATGTGTGAGATTTGCGTTGATTTGAGGCGTTAAGATAAACATGTTTGATGAAGCGAATAGAAAAAATGACGCACAAGGTTGGAAAATGTATTGGCAAATTTCTTTCCAAATTTCCACATTTCCTTCAAATAGGAATGTAGGGTCCAAATAGGGTGTCTAAATTTCCTTCAAATAGGATTAAATTCGCTCATGTAAAGGCCCTCGCTGACTAGCAGTCATGTCCGGCATCTTTTAAGGTCAGCATAGTCGAATAATTTTGCTTTTGTTTTCAAACAACATTCCTTTGTGACAGTTTCCATGTTTATGTTCGCTCTCAGCATTGCAACAAACCACGACGAGGGAACGTCTTAAACAGCAGGAAACCTCCGACACAGAAGCATAATCCAAGCTTTGGCGGAGGGTTTGCAACACACTTCAAACCAAGGCGCGGGTCGTGTGGAAACACGGGCCTCGTTTGGCCCACGGACTGCACTTTGGACACCCCTGGTTTATGACAAAACGTTACTGTGTCTTCCACAAAGTATTATGATAAAACCAACAGATATAAAAGCAGCTATTTATGTGCACCTGATAATGTGCTGCGCTCAACGAGCGGTGTGTCTCCAGTGGTGTGTCTCCAGCAGTGTGTCTCCAGCGGTGTGTCTCCAGACCAAACCAGGCAAGCAAAATTACCCTGCTCTGAGGAACCTAAGTTGAAAAAAAATTTTTGGTGCAAACAATGTCGTTGTTGCCTCTGTTATTCTCTTCACATCACGGCAGGAAAATTTTGCAGGAAGGAAGTTCAGTAAACTTCGAAGTTACTATCAAAATGTCACAAACGCTTTGGCCTTTAACTGTCTGCCACTAAACGATTTTTTGGAATAAACTATGATACACAGCAAAATAGGCATCTAGGATAAACGATTGCGCTTTTATAGTTCAGTAGCAAAAAAGGAAGCGGTTCAAATGCAAAAAATACTTGCAAAGAAAGTATGTTTTTACAGGGAGATTTTAATGAAACAAAAGTAATATTCACCATCGTCACAACCTGAAAGTTACTATTCATGAACACGATTCATAATTTGAGGCATTGGCCGTTTTTTTCACACCGCTTCGTGATTTCGAAATATGTCAGAAACAAATAAAGTAGATATTAGTCAACGTGAAAACACCGAAAGCTGCGTACAGTGCATCACACCAGTAGTGTTGGTGGCATCTCTTTCAACAACAGTTTGTTGGCGAATGTTCATCAGAGAAACATCTCACCATCACTTGTAAGTGAATGTTGAGCAGCACTTACTATGAAGTCGATTATCTTCTTTCTCACAAATTCAACAATTTAAATGTTTTTAACTCGTATTTTTCCTCAGTTTGTTGCCATTCCTAAAAGAGGTCAGCTGTAGCAAAATCATCATTGACCCAAAACCTAGGTTTTACTTGGATTCATAAGTATGGACACAAGTGGCCGCTGCCATGACAACTGTATTTTGAAAGTGTCTCCGAGTTTTGCCACCAGTATACTTTGTCTCCACCAATGGCGTGGGACATTGCAACCATCCATGACAACTCCGAGACAGTTGCCTTGCGGGCAGATTGTGATGTCACAATGAACAAACAAGCACCGACAAAAAGGTTTTGCAACCTGAAACGCGACAACCGCTGTTGCTTGTATGACGTAAACAATAAGAAATTGGAGAATCGCGGATCATTTGAACTCAGAGCCCGTGACATTTCAAGGAAGAAAAAAATAAACTCTCGCAATAAATCGCTGGTTGTCAGTTCCTGTCGCAACAACGCGACTTGTATCCAATAAAAGTGTTTCCTTCGCATCCATTCATCTCTGGAATGCCGGACGCAGCAGCGATTTATTTGTAGAAAGTTATAATTTTATTATGATTTGTGAGGACTATCTCTTTGAGCTAGTTTAAATAATTGGTTGCAGAATATGCAAAGCTTTCTGTGACACCTAAAACCTAGGAGCTGCGAAAGACCAGAACTTGGATAAACGTCCAGCACCCAAACTTGCTTTATGCGTCTTCTCTCGGCTTTCTTCTTCTCGAAAACGAAATTTCGCAAATGCAGAAATACTTCAGGGTCATGTCGGACATAAATTCAAAACAAAACTGTTAAAAATATTTTATGCCGAAAATTTTTGGCGGCCATGTTGTCAATGCGAAAGAATTTCCAGAAATGCTCAGAAGTTGAACTTCTGGCTTATTCTTCTGCGATGAGTCAGCATCGGTGCCTTCACTGGCGCCATTGTCGGTCGGGAACGATACAGAGGTTTGTGCTTCTGATAAAGTCCTACTTTTTGTTAATGGCGTAATCGTCGTTAAGCCACAAGGAAGGTTTAAACTTTTTTGAACGGTTGAAATACTAGAGAAAATCTTGATCGCAAGAAAATGCAGGGCGTGTGTTTGACACTGTGTCAAAACATGACATCACGTTCGGCGCCCTTTGACCTTTGACTTCTGCAGGTATTCTTAGAATCAAGTCGAAACGAAACTCGAGCTGCTTTGCCAAGTTCAAACTACCCGTCACCCCAAATTTGATCAGGCGTGAAACCCACGTCCTACTCCTGTCCTGGTTCCTCTGTTGTTGTGTTGGGACTTCGACGATTGGCTCGTTTTGTGGCCACGAAATGCGCTTTGTTTTCACAGTGTTGCACTTTGAGATTGGTAAATTTGAGGGGAACCATTTTAGTATTTATTTTAATGACGGTGGAGCGGATAATTCCATGTTTCTACAAAAGTGTTGTCAGCGAGAATTTGTGGTCGCAGGAAATGATAGTTTTCTGCTGTTTTTCCAGTTTTGGTCAAAAACAACACTCACGGCTGTCTGGAATATGAGACATTTTCAAAAAAATTTGTTGAAAATGTCGAAAATTGAACTGAAATATTTTAATGCAAGTTTATGTAACACCAGGTATTGATCATAAACAGGTTTTTGTGCAATTCAAAAAAACCGTTGTGTTCGAAAGTTCCACAATTTAAGGAACGTTTGACTCTGGTAACTTTTTTATTGTCTCATTTGAGAAATACTTGGTGAACTCTGCTTTCTTCAGACAACTAAATTTCTTAGAAATAGCAGCTGATTCGTCATCACGTTCTCCTGGAAGCACAATGGAATGAAATCCAGTGCGATAATTGTTTCTCATTGGTCGGTTATTTTATGTGCGTGCGAACATCAACTAAACAAATAAGCAGCAATTAGGTATATCGTTAAAATCATTTCATCGATACCCTATACCGTCCTTCTAGAATTTGACTTTGACCAACTGGGCTCATAAATGAAGACGAATAACATTTTGGGTCATGGACGAATGACTGAAGCTTTTATAAATTTTTAATCAACAGATGCCCATGTTTTATCGCAACACCAGCGCAGCGTTGCTTGTTTATGACGTCACAAACCAAGACAGCTACAACGCTATCCAGCATTGGGTTGCAGGTATTTTGAGTTCAAAGACAATTCTGCGGGAATTTGCTGAAAGTAAGTTAATATTTTTTTGCATTGCAGAGTTGCGGCAAAACACTGGTGGGAAAATTCGTAAGTTTCTGGTTTGGTAGTCTACTTTAGAAAACATAAGAATACAGGTTATTTAGATTGCCCAGAAACATTCGGTGATACACATCAACAAAGTTGTTTCTTCATAAGAAAGAGATGAGAAAAATTGAAGCGCATTTTTCATATTTTGCAGTTTTGTTTCTTGTTGGAAATAAAACAGACATCAGCAGCAATCGACAGATCAACCAATCACAAGCTGAGACTTATTCTCATTCGATAGACGCTCATTTCAGAGAAATCTCAGCGTCTGCGAGTCAAGGTGGAATTGTGAGCTTGGCCAATTGACTAAACCGCCCGTTGCTGGACAGCAAATGACGACGCAATTACTATGTTTTCAGGGGTTAAAGAATTGTTTCTGGATCTCTGCATAAAACTGGTTCTTTTCAAGCAAAAATTAACCTACAAAGCCTCGCTGGAGCAACAGCGCACTTTGTTCACATCGAACGCGGCAACAGCTGACCCAAAGAATTATCGGCGAAAGTACTTCTGTTGTGGTTGATTCCTATGACGTCACAAGCGGTAATTGTTGGATTGAACTGCAAAGTTGCGGAATCATCATTTGCAGCAGGCTGTGTTCAGCATTTGAGGTGTTGTGGCTCAGACTGGCTGCTGGCCCACACAGCTGTGAAGGAAGGCCTTGCTACTGAAACACTGCACTGTGCCACGTGCTTGCTGCGAGTGTAAGTTATATCGCTGAAAGATGTCTGATGGGATCTCGACGCTTTTGCTGCGACTTTGTGTGACGAACCAATCACGCGCCTAGCGAAGTACGCTCGAAACCTCCTCCATTTTGTTTTTATATTTTGCCCGAAATTGATTCAAAACACTGCCACGAATGACGTAAGCCTCAATATCTGTAAATGCGGTCTACTCTCCTCATCATTTTTGAAAAAAACGCCCAATAACAGCAGCTAGACTTCTGGAAAACGTATAATCGCAATCAGCACCCTTGTTTTCTTTCCTTCTTATTAACACATCCTTCTCCGGGACTGACGACATAATCGTCTCATTCTCTCACGACGCGACGTCATAATACTTTAAATCGCTGGCTGTGATCTCCCGAAACTGTGAAAGAGCAGATGATGATATGTTAACTGCCTGGTTTGTGTGAAATGGACTGATGAAGGCAACGTAGCGAATACATTCAATCGACTATTATGACGTGGATAAGGAACGACGAGCTGATTGGCAGGAAGCTGATGTCAACTTCTAACTCTTCGTTGAATGTTGCGTCATTATTGTTTTCTTTTTGTACCGTAACTTTTTAATACATTTCAAACATGCAATTCACAAAATGTAAAATATATCCGTTTTGGATCAGTTTTTTTGTTAACAAACAATATTTTCAAATCTTTATCAAAGTCCAATTACTCAATTTTAATCTCAATCTCTAAACTGCTTCAACGCTTCAACATTCTTACACTAAAATAGCCGAGCGAAGGTTCTTACTCATTTTTAAGTAGATATTGCTCTGGAAAAGTTTGATAGATGCACAGAATGTCTACGATTTTACAGTAAATCCTACAAAACGTTTTAAAGTGATCAGTGATGTTATAGGCCAACGTCGTTGAAGACATTAAGTGAATGTTTAAAAGCACCTGAAAAACAAACAAAATATTTCTTTGCATTATCAACGTTTGTCAGGTTGTTGCAAAACCATTGTTTTGTAAACATTTCCGGCAATTCACTAATCTCCCGAGTACAACAAGTTTCTCAGCTTGCTTACTTTCTGTTTCATGCATCAGCAAACATGCTTCAAGCCTTCATCAAGGTTTTCGAAATTTCTCACAAAGTCGAACTGAGCCGAAAACAACATGAGATTTGATAAGATCATCATGAAGAAGTGCAAACCTAATGTAATGTCTGCAACGCAGAGTTAAGCGTAAATTTTATGTTAGAAACTCCTCATCGCTAACCTCGAAATCCTTACTGTTCGGACAGAACTGGTTGAGGAAGGGTTTTTAAATAGCCATGACGTCATTGGCCGACCGCTGCATTTAAGCTTTTGATTTTTCGGATACCGGTGCGCATCCGGCTGTGACAGAAATCTGCAGAAATTAATGAGAATATTTTATTTGATTGAAACGCCCCTGAGATGGAGGCGCCTTTCGGGATGAATTTTGAACGTAGTCGAAGCATCGCGAAGCAGCAGCAACTGACTTTCAAAGTTGCTGTTGGTTCTGACAAATCTTTGTGGATATTTTCTGACGAACCGGAAACTTCGTGCGAATGTCGGAAACTTATTGCGATTTACTTCAGTGATCCACTTGAGAGGTTACCAATGAGTAGCTACTGGTATTAAACTTCAAAAAATCTTTCGGAACGATGGACATCTTGTGATAGACATCACCGTTTTTGGTGAAATCGTGTTTAATCTTCAAAGTTCTTAACGACATTAGCAAAGAAATTTATTGCTTCACACTGACACACTGGGTAATGGAATTTCTAATTTATAAAAAATTTTGCAATTTCAGAAATTGCCAGTTAATACATAAATTTCTGATTCAAAACTTGCTCTGTCATATCTTTATAATGATTGATGGACTGCTAAAAGTCTTAGGAATGTTTTTGGTAAAACAATAAATAAGACCAAATTTCTTGCATGGTGTGGATTAAGCTGATGATTACTCGTGCTTTTTGTCTTCTCCAAATATAAACATCGGTTCCAACTTTATCGAAAATACGTTTAAAATAAATATAAATATATATGAGCGCAGAACAGATGCTTTCGAAGATTTTGAAGATCCTTCGCCTTTGAAACGAAAAGTGAGATTCGTTGAAATCTTCAATTTTTTTAGTTCTAGAAATGTCTGCTGGAATGTCTGTTAACAAATTACTTTGGAATATTTTAGATTTGATGTAATTGTAGAATGTACTGTAGTTTTCCAAGTCTCGTTTCCACATTTCTCTACGTGCAAAATATCGACCTCTCGTTGCTGAAAGGAAAGGGAGGAGCATTATGACGTGTTAAACACATCGAGCATTACGACGCAGCAGTGCTTTGCAGAGATAAATATTCACTCACTGCGCTTCGTGCAGATGAGTCGTTGTGAACAAAACGTTTAAACATCTTTGCCTCGTCACTTCTGTGACCTCATAATCGCATTTTGCGAAGCAATCGAAACATTCGATAAAGATGATTTTCGTTCAATCCTTAACATCTCCGCAATTCCCATATATCGCGATCGATACGTCTTTTGTATTGTTGAGTCACAATGGGTCGAGTAATTGAAACAGCTACAATATGTCACTTTGTCAGTGATTATCAAACTTTGGCCAGCGGGTTATTTGCGACGTCCACTGGCATTTGTCCTTAAAATTTCTTTAAACGACCCTCGTCTTATGCTGAAAAGCAACAAGTCTTTTCAGAAAATTGCCCTTCATCGTAAGCAACAAAAAAATCTAAAAATGGAGCAAAATGTTTCCAAAAAAATTTGCAAATCAAGACAGACAGTTCGTGCTTACTTACATGGCCAACAAAAGGACCCGGAGGTCATCAGGTCAGCTGGCCATGCTGCGTCAGTCAATATGCTTGCTCACCTGTTACAGCAGCGATACACGAAACAGGCCAAAATAGGCAAAATTAAAAAATTTCAGAGGAAAAAATATTTTCGTCGTTTTTTCCCGAAACACGAGGGGAAGCCCAAAACATGCTGATTTGATGAGTCCGTGATTCGCCATCTTGGTCACGAGCCTCAAAAGTATAAGATCTGTAAAGTTGCTCTTATAATCGGTTTACTCAATAAATGCTGGTGCCCTTAGTTAAGATGCGCAAGACATTTCGAGATTTACCGAGTTTGAGCAATCATTGTCCAGTGAATGTTTGCAGCTTTACACAAGCTTTGCTAACAATGGTTCTACAAGTATTTTGCAAAAGAAAGTTTTCCTTATCACTGAATAGCTGCTAACAGTGAAGACTAAAGAAACTTTTTGCCATAAAATTTTTCACAACATGTTGCTTTTCCTCTGCCGGCCTCTGCGATGGCGCGTCCAATCACCGCTTGAGATCTTGGTTTGATTGGCTGGACCCTTGTGGAATGTTCTTAGTGTTTAAGCCCTTGTGAAAGGTCCTTGGTAAACAGAAATACTTGATCAACGAATGGTATTAATTATTGGTTGGTGTTCTACCCTCTTTTGCGACTGTTTCACTTTTTTCTTGTTTTTGCGTTGGTAATTTATCAAAAATAGCCCAATAATTCAAGAGCGACAATACCATCAATGAAAACGATCCGTCTTTTTGTTGAACCTTGCCAATTGAGTCTGGATCTTGTCCAGAATTTTATCTCCTTGCTATCTCATGTGCTACAACCATAATACCGACACACTGGTTCATGTAGTCCACGTGACAAGATAATCCACGTCATGCGATAAACGCGCTAGAGCTGTTTCGCTCCTTCATCCATTATGTCGTAACAGTGAACCGTTTCGTTGCGTCTGTCATGTCATAATCAATCGCAGGTTGTTTGACTTTTTCACACTAAAGCAATATTTTTCACACTACATTGTTTAGGTGTCCGGAGCGAGTGTTACGTTAGAATGACGATTGTCGCCACAACTGTGACGTGATCAATGAGCCATTGATGTACCTATATTTTTTTCTTGTATCGTTCCACACCCTTTGGGCTTTTCCATTCATGTTTAAGTCTTACAGTAATTGGAAGGATTTCAATTAAAGTTTAAACATGAAACAAAAAGCCCACAGCGCAAAAACTTGACTTACAGCGAAGTTCACAGCGCAAGGACATAGGAAAGCAGGTTACAGATTCTTAATTTATTGTTTTTTTTCTCAAAACAATTTCAGTTCCACCTCCGTAATATTTTCACACACCAGCCACGATTGCAGCAGTGAAGATCGAGTCGCTAGAGCGAAATTAATCGCCGGCGAATCACATTAAATGAACCCGAAGGTTGAAATCGTGAAATGACGTCACAAGGTGCTTCAACTGATGGCCGAAGCTTCTGAATAAGAAAGAGCTTCGAACTTTTGAACGGACTCTGTCAAATTTGCAACAGCTGTTCCGCAGGCAACAACAGGCAGGCAGGCCATCGAAGTTGTGAAGCACGAATGTCGTCCACACTGACCTAAGAAACGCCTGCATAGCGAAGACCAGGTCTATTGATTTTCACGTGTGTAGAGACAATGATCCATGCTGTAGTCTTTTCTCCTTGAAGCCAGAAGTAACAAAGTTTTGGCAAAGCTTGCATGCAAGCAGGACATAATTACATGGTGAGCGCTACTGTGGACCGTCTTTGTTGCAAACGTCTGGCGCACAGTCCAACTCGCATTAGTGATATCGATCGCTGAGGAGTTGATGCACAGTTTGACAAAAAACATCCCATCCATATTTACAATGGGTTGCCATCACCAACATCCACCTAACTTACTTGCACAATTTTGCAAGATGACACTTGTTCGTGTTTAGAAATTCATGATTGTGAAAGTTTTTTGTTTTATTTGAAGTTTGTGTCTGCCTTCTTAAATCGCTTAGCAGCGAAAGTATGGACTAAAAGTTTTCTCTGTCAAATTGTTGTGAAAGTGTATCAGCTTGTGTATAATCGCAAGTTCCTGACAAAAAAATGGCGCGTATCACTTTTCACCAAGCAGTCTTTCTCGTCGCAACTGTTTGTATGAAACTCAAGAAGGCCTCGAAAATCCTTAACGGGCTTCATGGCTTCATGCAGAGACGTTTGCATTCATTTCTGGCAATGGCCACAATGGCCACCTACTTGCCTTCGGCAGAAATTGTAGCAGACATTTTATTGACGTCACTCCAAGGTTCATTAATCGCTACGCTTGGTCGCGCAACTGTTGATGCATAAAGGCGATAAAATATCGTATCGAACACTTAAATTCGAAACTACAGAAACTACAACACAGCTACAGAAAACTACAGAAACTACAACACAGCACTCTTGTTTCAAAATCAGCGGCAGCGGAAGTAAAATTGAAAAAAGCAGTTTTCAAACAATTTTAAACTTTAACACTTTTTTCTGAACAAAAGCTCAAAAATTAAATGTTAAATGCAAGTGACCTTGGTGGCCTGGTGGGGGGGTAGGGGGCGAATATCAGTAAAAGCGCGAGGTTTCAAATGAAAGAGCAAGAGAGGTAGATCAGAATATACCGAAATCTACCGTCGACGAATTTGAGTATTTTGGAAAAACATTTTGCGGCAGGAACGAATTCCGTGCAAAAATCTAAGTAAACAGTGAAAAAACAACGTCAATATACTTTAAATGTTTTTTGTCAGTTTTCAAGTTTCGTTTTGATGAACAAAAACCTTTTCATGTTAAAAAAATGAAAATCAATATATAATCAAAATTCGAACAATATTACAGCGTTTTGTTCCACATAGGATTTTTCCCGCTGTGGAGCCAATCAATTCATTTCTTTTTGGTTTCCTAAAATAAAATTGGAAAAGGTCACCCATAGTTCATTGTTTCCTTGCTTTCCCATGGAGTCCGAATGTTACGAATGTATCCTTCAAGTTTGGATGTGTTTGCAGTATAAAAAGATAAAAATGTTTCGTGGAAAAAACTGTCATTCCCGTTAAAATTTGATCTGATAGAAAATTGCTGTTGATAGGTTGAAAATGTTGTTCAAAAATTTTTGTTTTGTGTTGAGATGCTTCGCACAACTTTTCTCACGGCATCCCAAAGCGTGGAACCAGAACGTGATTGATGCTTACGTCGTATGCTATAGAAACCATCCAGTACTTTCTGGAATGAAACACCACGTTGTACATTTGGATGAGTTTTATTTTACTTTGGTTTCTCATCCCGGGTCTGGAAACAAACCCGGGTCTGGAAACAAATCCCGGGTCTGGAAACAAACCCGGGTCTGGAAACAAATCCCGGGTCTGGAAACAAACCCGGGTCTGGAAACAAATCCCGGGTCTGGAAACAAACCCGGGTCTGGAAACAAACCCGGGTCTGGAAACAAACCCGGGTCTGGAAACAAATCCCGGGTCTGGAAACAAACCCGGGTCTGGAAACAAATCCCGGGTCTGGAAACAAACTGAGGAACAAAAATAGATTTTAGCGAAAATCTCAGCGTTTTTTGCAAGTTCAGAAAAGTGATGCTTTTAAGTCGATGCCATTTCATTAAACAACAACATTTTGATCATGTGATCGATATAAACAATAATTTGCAGGGAGTGAAGCGTCCAACGAGAAGCGCCGCGCGATGAGGTTTGCGATAAGCGTTTGATTGCAGGGTTGGCTGCGAGAATTGCGGGGAGGAAGCTCTTTTCAGCAGATGCCGTTTTGATATCGGCCGCAGCGATGCACTTAACTCTGCTTTCACTTCTCTGCTGCTGATTATCATGACTGGGAGGTTTTAAATAACTTTGATAATTGCGTCTGATGTGGGAAAACAGGTGCATAATTGTTTTGATGTGGGAGGACCGCGAGGCCTTTATCGTAAACACAAAAACACAGAAGAAAGCTTCTACGTCAGAAACAAAGTTTGAACGAGAACGAGCCGGATGAATAAATAAATAAACAGTGATGGTGGGAAGCAGAGCTGCGCCCGGGAATTCAATATCCAAATCAATAATTCAACACTGGACAGTTCAGAAATTTTGATATCCGCGGTTCTGACTGTGAACACTTGATGTAAGCACGGCGGCACTGTCTAGGTCAAAGTTTTTTACATATTCCCCCCTTACAAGCCCAAACACTGTCAGTTCCTCCCCCCAAAATAATCACACAAACGATAATTGCAAGCATTTCACACTATCAACCGTGAAGAAACGATTTTGAACCAAACAGACTCTTTCATTACGTCAGTCACTGCAGTCAAAGCAAGATTGTCCTTGCACTGCAACATTCCAATCTGAACCAACATCATTGGGCAATTTCTTTCGTGCTGAATAAACTAATATTAAAAACTTATGTTTTTTAAATATTTGTTTCATCAACAGCTTTTCCTCCCCAATTCCTATGCGGAACAAATTTCCTTCCAATTATTATAATTCCTCCGTTAGCGATCCAAGTGGCGCCCATTTGAGAACCACTGAGCTAGGTCATTTTTTATTTTTAATTATCAAAATTTTTGAATCGAGGGTTATATCGACAAGTTTTGTACCAAAAACGCTTCACTGCACATAAAAAGTTTTGCATAATTCGTGAAAAGCAGAACATTTTCAAACGTACACTCCACTGCTGTCTGAAGCGGTGTATTTGCTGAGGCTGCACCAGGACCGGCGTTCCTCATCAGCAATCCTGGATACTCCGTCGTAAGTCCCGTGGCATCTCCTCATTCGATCGGTATTGTTTAAGTCAGTTGTCGTCATCAAGGAGTGACGTGAGGCAACTGGTTTTGTTGTCCGGAAAAGCAGTGTGACGTCAAACTCTCTTCTTGCGTCAAGAGTTGCGGTGTTCTCTGATGACCCGCTGCTGACGTCACTTCCCTGAAAGTGTTGAATTGTTACGTCGTGTATGACGTCGGCAGATCTGTGAATTAAAGAATTCCTGGAATGACGCCGAAAATAATGATTGTTTGGTTTAAATGAGCTTTTGTTGCGCCCGCTATGTTGCCATGAAAATAATATGATTGTGACGGCAACAATTCCAACCAACAAGCAACATATTCCAGCTATACTCCAAGGCGGTATCTGATTTGATGAAACAGGTAACAATTCATTTTTAGTCCTTTTCAAGAAACAAGACTTGATAGTAACGTTTTCTAAAGCCACGTATGACGTACGAGCACACAGAACGTATACTGTGTTCGAATGCAGCTTGCTGATAACGTTAGACGACGACACATTTATTTCGTCACTGACGCTCATTATCGAAGTCGCAAGTGTGGACGCGGAGAGCGAGGTAGGCGAGCATCCATCGCACTGCAGCATTCCGTAGAAAACAAAGTAGGAGATGTAATCTGGGTCTGAATCCTGGAAGCCGTAGAAGTCGAAAGCAATGGCACTTGATGTCACGTTGACGACTTCTATTGCGTTACTGTCGATGGAATTGCATCGCAAGTTGCTCTGATCGATGCTTGATATTGCGACGCCTTCTACACTTCGAGGACTTGAACACTGTATTGTGGATGGGTGGCTAATAATGGTCTTCGTTGCTTTAAACCAATGCTTGAAGTACATCAAGTAACAATCACACCTCCAGTGATTTTCATGCAACTCAATGTACCTTAGATTCTTTAGTTCAGCAAAAGCATTCGCTTCAACATTTTCAATCACGTTGAAGGACAAATCCAAACTTTTCAAGTTCCTCCCGGAATCGAAAATGTGGAGAAACTTTATTTGATTTCCTGAAAGAACAAGTTTTTCGATGTTTTCCGGGAGTCTTTTAGGAATCGTAGTGAGCTTGTTATTCGAAAGATCCAAAGTTTTTAGGTTGATCATATTGTACCAACATCCTTCTTCCACATTGTTTCTGAGCAAATTCCTGGACAAGTCGAGATATTCGACGTGGCTCAAGCATAACGTACCATCTCTTGTGACTTCATCAACTCGATTGTTGCTCAACCGGATATGACGCAAACTACATGGAAGGTTTTTCGGAAAGAAAGACAAAAGGTTGCTGCTCATAGATATTTCTTCAATACGGAGGTCTTTGTGAAAAGCGCTAGAAGACAGTCCGGCATCAGTAATGGAGTTGTTATCAAGGTTAAGGATTTTGAGGTTTACCAAACCCTTCAAAGCATGACGTGATATAAACTTTATGCTGTTTTGATGAAGGTCAACCTCTTCCACTTTGTTCGGCAAAAATTTTGGAAATGAAGACAGGTCATTGCGGGACAAGTCAACGAAACGCAAATTCACAAATTTCTCAAGATCTTTTTCGGAGGACAGGTTGTTGGTGATGTTGTTTCCTTGCAAGTGAAGAACTTCAACATCAGTCGGTACACCGTATGGGATAGAAAACAATTTTGTTTCTTGACAGTAAACAATCACGCGCCGATTTATGAAACTGCAACGACACAGTCGAGGACATGAACAGGTAACTGGAGGATATGACGTCACAATGAAAAACAGCATCAACTCTAATTTCATTGTTGCCTGGAAACACAAATATTAAACGACTGTCGTTAAAAACATCATTTTGTTATAATGTAAAAATGTGAAGAACTAATGTAGACAGACAATCATCACAATAATGGTGTAAAGCACACTGCTACAGAAGGTGAAGTACTGGTTGCGGTGTCGAAATCTTTGCTTTAGTTTAAAACTATTATGATCTCTACTTTTTTATTTATTATTCTATCCTGGGCACAGACCATTTTCACTCACAAAATTACACTACATATTATTTTTATCTTATTTGAATTTTTTCAGTTTGCACTTCATCAATATTTTTTATTTTTTCTACTGGGTTTAACGTAGTTGTGACCACACCAAATTTCCTCAATTAAATTAGATCCATGTTCTCTTCATTTGTAAGCATTCCTCACCATGTTGTTTGTTTGTTTGTTATCTAATTGTACTTATCTTATTCCCAAGCATTATTCGCTAACACTTGTCAGTAACTAATAAATGGGGTTTGTTAGACACCAGATGACCGCCAAGGCCTTTTACCAATCCTATGTGACACAATGACAATCTTCGTTAAAACTGATAAATTTTCTTGCCATTGTGTTTTAATTTATTCTGATTTCCACTGACAATTGATTAATTTCCCATGATGGCTTTTTGTATTATTTCTGTTTCTTAACTTAGTGATATGTCAATAATAATGCATCAATCAATCAACATGAAGTGGATTTGCAGTAACATTTTTCAAACTATCGTTTCATGGTTTAAAAATTGTAGATAAAAATTGATGATGAAATTATTTTTCCAGCTTTGGACAAAGACTAAAAGTTGTAAGGATCATGTATCTCAGTTTTTCTCAAAACCGTATCTCTGTTTATTTTACACTTTTATTTGCAATTTACTTATGTGTTTTTGCACTAAACATGTAAAAACACTAACAGCAAGTAGGAATCCTTTTTTTTCAATATATTTTTCAAAAAGCATTTTTAACTCAATTGCGATAAACATTAAAATCTATCTCAGAGTTTTCCGGCTTTGAAGAAACAACTTTCACCATTGACTTGAAACATTCGTTTGCGAAGAGCGTTGAAATCAAATTCAGAGCAACTCACTGTTTTCCTCTAACTATTCAGCAACAAATTAAGTTGTGCCGATGCGTTTGAGTGGTAGGGTAATTTTGGTTTCATTAACGCCGTTGTTTCCTTGCTGAATAGCAACAGTCGTTTCATAAAATAAACTTGTCAACTCAGATCATCCAACGAATAAACAACGTGACTATAATCGAGGATGACTCGTCGGGGAACAAGTTTCAAAAAAGAGCGAAACCATCCTGGTCTTCTGCTGCTTCACGCGGTTGAGTCGCTACATGAAGCGACCGCATTGTTGCGAAACAAATCCTGTGCAAACGTCATTATGAGCTTCGCGCCCTTCGTACTATTTTTCAATAATTCATCACAGGATTGTGGTGCGAGAAGTTTTCATAAACAAGCAAAGTGACGGAAACGAGTCGCGACGTGTCTGTAGAGTTCCCACTTTTTCTTGAACTCCATATAACTCATCCTCAGAAAAACAAAGGGGAAAAATTCAGAAAAAAGGACGAATAAACATGTGAACTATATTTTTAGCAAAATCCTTGAGTGATTTAATTAGAGCGGCCATTTAGTTGATCTTGCCATGAACTTGAAAAGACCTCTTGTCGAGGGTTATTCCGAATCTGACGACAAAAGCAAATCTGAACTCTTGACAAAAACAGCAAAAGTTAAATCGCTTTTACTTCATTGTCGTTGTTTTCAGAAAATCTGGGTGTGCAACAAGTGCCAAATGCAACCCGGTCAAAAACCTCCGCCATGCTTGCGAGTCTTTCACGATTTGCTTTCAGTCGCATTTGATGCAACGACATCAATTAAAAATGATTAGATGCTGTTCTTAGCGTTTTCGACCTTTTCATTATGATAAGAATACATAACCCTGAATATCAGTTAAGCGCTTTTGGCTTTCTGCACTGCATTTCGATTGCAAGCCACAAACTTCCACTTCCTTCTCTGTGTTTACGTCGAGCGAGTAATGGCTTTTGCACCGAATGTGCTGACGCTTCCTGTGATGCTGTCGCATCTGGCTGAGAAGCCACTTCTCAAATAACGGCGTTATCGATTAATTGAACTCTAGAATGTCGAAATTCCCAACGCAATTCTGACCTTGCTGAGACGAGACTTGTTTTCCAGTTTGAGTTGCGGTGCTTCTTTTGAGTTCCAGAACAGAAGCTTTCTTTTGCTGCAAACAGTGAAAGACTCAGAATGCAAAAGTTTCCATCGATCCATTGTAGAATCGTTCCTGAGGTCTCATTACCGACGTAACAATGACAATCGATGAAACGTCGCCGTTCCTATTGTTTTGCCGCGCAGGTGCAACGACAATAGTGATGTAACAATCAAGATTGTTACAACTACATTTAACATTTATAGTAAACCTGAAACTGAAAACTATGTCTAAATTCAAAGGGCTTTGAAACACAGAACTCCTGGTTCTCACTCAGAAATCTGCAAAACGCCATCGCGCATTCGCTGCCAACTCCATCAACCTCTGCGTTGTGTGTTCTGCTGTGAACGACTTGAAAATGCGTCGGAATGGGTCGAAAGCATGATGATGGTCCAGCAAGTAAAAAACAAGAAGGTAGGACTCCTACTCGGCCTAACGCACATAAAGGATGAGGACATTAGTGGTCATTCACCCACCTTCGCACTCATTTCGGCAATTATGCGAAATTATACGACATCACGTGGGCGACCTTCTCAAAACTATATTCTTCAGATTCACTGTCATTGTAAAATGTGACGAAACAATCAGAATTAGAGAGCATTTATGAAGAAACAGCGATGACGTTTTTGCGCATGGTTTGAATTGCATATGAACTTGACAGGCTTCCGTATTTTGCAGTAAATCACTGCAAAAACATTTTAAGTGTGTTGGTCGATCGAATTTGTAGGAATCCTATAAGAAAACCGCAAATAAAATAAAACAAGTTTTCTAAAAGCCAGCTCTTGCTAAACTTCATTTAGAGATTAAGTCAGGGTAGTATGAAATCAACAACCACAGTAAACGTCCGGGCTGGAGCAGCAATCCATCGATCTGGACTTATAAGAGTTCGATTATACGTAAGCAGTATGGCACAGTGATGCGGCGCACAGTGAAGGAAATATCGAATGCATCGGTGCTAGGCCTGATAAACACGACCAGCTCGCACATTACCTTCAAAGTCGAGCTTTTTATAAACCCAAACGTGCTTTTCTAGTTTGACTAAACGTAGAGGGTCAAGCATCAACTTATCCGAATCTGCAGCCAAAAATCTTACCTTAACGACATTTTTCACTAAATTATGTTCACAGCAGTTACTAGGAATCTTAATTACCTGGAAAAACTCGCACAAAAGCAAAGAAACGTATCATGTTTCTGATGCATCCGCAGAAAAACGTTGTTGAAATCAGTGCAGTTCAGTTGAATGATGACGAATCAGCTCAGGGATCAACGTCATCACTGCTTCTGCTGCTGAGCCGAGCAAGACAGTGGGTGTCGCGGATCAATATCTAGTAGCCATTAACACTGCATACCTATGAATAGAATAAAAGTAAATTTGGACAATGAATTTACAGTACATGTAACTATTTTTGAGAGTACAAAAGTCATCAAAATCAAGTAATTAGAACGGCCAATTAAAAGTAATGTATTTGCCCGAAAGCAAACAATGATTATATGAATTTATCATCAACGACTTTGCTACCCAGGGTCCCGGTTGAGTTTGAACTTTAAACCAAGCTATGAGCGACTTTGATGAAAGGCTGCATCGCCTTTTGCGCTATCAGTGCTTTCACTTTGCTATTTGCGCTTAAGCAAAGTTATTCTACTCCTCTGTCAACTGAGAAGTAAATATTGCTGTAACTGAGTAAAGTTGCAAAGCCACTTGAGCTTCAAGTAAAAGCAATTCACTTTATTTTAACATCGTTCTCGAAAAACGTGACGAAATGCCACACCTTCCTTTCCGCTGAACCTTAACTTCAAACAAACTATGCAAACGTTGATGGTTCGTAACTGATTATTTGAAAACATTGGTTTGAAAAAAAGCTTTTTATGGTTTGCGAAGGAGTACAAGCGTCAGAACATGACTTGTTAACTGCGGTTAAGTTGCAGACCAAAGAAAAAACAAGAGCAAACAAAAAAATGATCAAACAAATGTTTAATTGCAACTGAAGTGTTTCCGTTTCATAAACGAACCTGTAGTCGACCGAGTTTAATCTCAGTTTTGTCAACTTGTGGTGCGGCCTGAGGGGCCTGAGGGGCCTGAGGGGCCTGAGGGGCCTGAGCGGCCTGAGCGGCCTGAGGGGCCTGAGGGGCCTGAGGGGCCTGAGCGGCCTGAGGGGCCTGAGGGGCCTGAGGGGCTAGAAGTATTGTTGCCAAAGTTGACCGGGATTGTTTTATCTGTTTCGGATCAAACATTTGTCAGCTAATCTTGTTTTGAAACTTTTGTTAAAAACAATCAAACATCAAATTGTTTTTTCGTAAAATTTGAACGATTTTAATGAATTGCGACACCTGGTGTTCACTCTCAGACCACCCATGATTTCAAACCATCCAACTCTTTTAAACCTAAAAATGGAAACAGTATGAACATAACAATATCTGTCAAACAAGTAGTAAATTTATAAAATATAACGCAATCGGTCATATCAGCAACAAATTGCGAGCAGCGAAATATTTTGCACTAATCCCAAAATTGTTTCTCTTAACGTAATTTTATCATTAAATTACAGGAAATTGTAGAAAGTTATGCGATGATACTTTTCTTGCGAAGCTGCTCAGTTTTGCGATGCCTCGTTGTGACCTCACAAAGTCAGTAATGGTAGTCGATGGTTGGCCATGCAGAATAATAACACTTATTTTTCAGAATACGTTCCAAGTAAATTGCCGGCTTGGATAGGCAGAAGTAATCCTTGGATCAGCTCTAATTTGATTCCGCAACCAAGGTCGACAATCTTGTATGTGAAGTCATTCGAGTGTGAAAAAAGTGGTTTGGTTAAAGTTTAACTCTTCGCTGAAGCTCTGCAGCGCAAGCTGGGATTGGACCGATAAAGAAACCGCCATAATGGTCTTCAATCAGGTCTTTAAATATTTTCGCCAAAACGACGCCCACGTTAATCTTCGGATCCAGTTGAGGATTATTTTGTTACATTAAAAAGACATCAAGTAAGCTATCACTAATATTTTCCTGTTTTTGTAAACACTTTTTCAAAAGTGGACAGAACGGATTGGATGAAAACTCTTGCAAAATGCTGCGGGTGATTTAATAACTTTTACGCAGAGCCTAAAGTTGGTTTCAGAAATCAAACCAGCCAAGCGTCTAAATACTGTAAAAATTGCTTTTAAGTGAAAGCACCGTCTTGCTAGCTACACACGGGAAAGTGGCCCAGATGTCGTCCAAGGACCAAGTGGATTGACTACATCTCTGACCTTGCTTGGTCCCGTCTTGGTGTGAAGCCAGCAAAACTATCTGAGATTGCTGTTGACCGTGAGGTATTCCAAGTTCTCCGAGGGCTGCAGACCCGCAACCCCCCCTAGAGGAAACGCGGGCACGAAAATGTATGAATGCACCGACAAACCTTGCACAGTATATTGAAACAAGGCAAAATGACAGACTTTCAATTGCAATATACTTGATCATCTTGCATTTAAAAGACCAAAAAATTTAATGTTTATGTTCTTTAACTTCATTCAGAAGCGCCAGGCTCCTTTTTTTCAGTTCGTTGCTTTATCTTCTTAAAAATCTCCGATTGAAGTGCTTGGATTATTACACACTATCTGTAAAAACCATTGATGGGACTTTTATGACAAAATAGCTTTTATGAAAAAGAGGTTTCAAAACTCCTCATTGTAATGTAAAATTTTTTCTACTTGAATTTTCAGCTCAAATCAGCCATCTGCGAAAAGACTGCACCATTGTCGAGTAAACAAAAAGTGATTACTTAGTTTAACGATCAGGTTTAGATCCATCACATGATTAGAGGCCTTCACTATCCACTCAGCTAATTTTCATCTGCTCACTCAGTTAACTTTTCATAGAAACGGTTTGTCAAAATAATAATTAGAAGCAATCAAATCAAAGGATTACGTTTTGTAGATATGCACCGCAATTGTTATGTCATACATGTTTTTTCAACAGAGATAATTGCAAGCGCAAGGCAAGTGAAGCGATAGCACAGACCATAAAAACATGTACAGACTTTTTCGTTACATGTTTGCTCACACTTGATGCTGTGACATCATAAACCATTAGCATGAGACATTTTCCAATGCAAACAACATATGAGACGTTCAGCAATTTGCGCTTCGTGACTTACTGTCCAGCACAACTTGCCAGAAATGCTTTCCGCGGGGGGGATCTACTTGTGGGAGGCGATGTTCCAACATTTGCTACAAGTTCTGAACGTGAGAGCAACATGATCGAACTGCACCGCGTTGGTTCGAACACGTGCGTGTGATGTCATAATAGATAAGCGCCTCAGAGAAATTAATCTCTTATCAGATCCTGGATTTGTTCGGTAAACAAAGGCAGAGTCGCGTTCTAGAATTCATATTTTCCGGTTTCCCTCCAGACCTGGAAACAAATACGATTCATAAATCACACAACGCTCCTGACATATTGGCCGAACGTGATGCGACAAGAGTCGCTTTTTTCTTCGACTCATTCGATCCGAACCGTCACGTTCCGCTCTCGCTCGTCTGTCAACGCTTCGCCCCACCGCCTCTGGAATTTTTCGCTTTTCCGAACCTCCTCCTCCCCGGTCATTTCGCTGCTCTGCGTCGCCACCTGTTGAAAAGACCCTTCAATCAACTGAGTAATTGTTACGTCACTTTGCTCTTTTGTGAACCGACATCTGCCAGTGGTTGGGAGTTACACGCCGGCGAAGGTGGGTTGCCAGGTGTTGGTGTGCTCCATCCACTTGTTGCCAGGCACTGACTCACCCACAAACATTCAGGGCGCGACAAAGCACGGAGTAAACACCGAAATATAAATTTCGATCTTGTCAGTAGGTTGGGGAATTGCACCGTTAATAAAAGTTGTCACAAACTTCCTTACATTTCGGTGCGTGTGCGAAGGATATCAAATATGCCATTCATGCACCCTTCATGTTACATGTCGCTTGCATTGCTTGGTGAGATTTTTATTGTTAGATCATAATCAACTGGTGTTCGACCTTCGTTTGACCCTGCTGCGGGCGCGTCGACGAAAACAATAAAACTCGGCGAAGTATTGTTTTCGTTTTTATTTTCTTCGGCTGTTGTGATGTCATAAACGATGTTGCTCATAACTACCGCAGCGAACGTTGGCATTAGAAGGTGATTGGAGGAGGATCGCTTTGAAAACAACCACGCAGGGTGCGAATCAAATATTTTAAGTTGTTGCAGAACTGCGAAAAAGCAACTTTAATGCATCCGAGCAAGATTTATTTTGATTTTTCAGTCGTTA
>Ga0210059_1005056_pt1 | contig 21216 bp, 14 predicted proteins | sample Ectturendosymbi2_FD_188042 | JGI IMG/M metagenome (GOLD analysis project Ga0210059, IMG submission 188042) | Ecteinascidia turbinata endosymbiont from Florida, USA - Sample 2 (SPAdes) (version 2) | ecosystem: Host-associated > Tunicates > Ascidians > Unclassified | place: Key West, Florida...
TGATCGACCAGTGGCCATTCCAACCGCTCGTGAACAAACGTGGCAAGGCCGTGATTCCTGCTCAGGATTGACCCAGCTAGTGCAAAGTTGGGAATCACTAGCTTGCCTGCAGTTGTACAGTGGGTCTCCTGCAGGACGATGATGAAAGCCTTGCTTTTATAGGCTAGCTGCTCAATGACAGAGATCTTGTCTGCAGTAAGCCCCTCAGTGTTCAGCTGGAGTATGTTGGGTCGTGGGTCTTCGGCAGCATTTCTGCTGTCGAGCCCTGAGAAGGACGTTTAATGACCCACCCCATGCCGAACACATCCAGTACGGGTAACAGCGGTTGCTCTCAAGTTAACAGATTTAGTGAGAATTTCGAGAAATGCCGCAACTGGGAGGGCAACGTGAAGCCATCTGTTTTCCTGCTCACACAACAGTGGTCATAAAGAAGAAAAAACTCATGGAGGTATGACAGACAAGTCTCACTCATGTTTCAAAACCCTGTAATAAATAGTCGGAAAGTTTGTGTTTTTATCATTCCATCTTAGCTTTTAACACTTTGACGTCTGGCAGGATTCGAGGATTCTAACACCACAACAAGCAGATCGCACGTAGCTTTGTGCGTGCGTAACTTGGGCGCCGAAAGTGGTAGAGAGCTGTTCAAAGGCTCAGAAGACTCGGCAAGACTTCTAGTCTGCACTTGAAAGAAATTTTTGGTTGGGGTTGCGGACTTCTTGTGAGTGATGTCATAAGTGCAGGACTTTTAGGCCATCTTGGCCCTCTTCACTTGGTCCTTCCCCCAAGCTGTTAGATGGTAGAATTTCAATGAAGTTTTTATAGGAAACTAGGCTGCAAGCCGAGTGTTTTGATACTTTGGATGACCTGCTGTGATTTTGGGTTCAAACGTTATGATCTAAAGTAATGAAAATATTTGACTAATTAGTTGATCAGATAATTAATTAATTTTGTTTTTTTGGATCATAACTTTTGAACCAGAAATGCTAAAAAGTCGATCAAAGGCTCAAAAGACTCGGACTCGAGCCTAGTTTCCAATGATAACTTCAGCGAAATACTTTGGCCTAGTAGTTGGGCCCTAGGCCAGGCAACATGAGCCAAAATGACACAAAAACTACTTCACTTGTGACGTCACTCACAAAAAATCCGCAACCCCCAATCAAAATTTTTTTTTCAGGTGCAGACTAGTAGACTGGCTGATCCAATTCAGCTCTTGAACAGCTCTCTAGCGCAATCGGTGGAGGAGCTATGGCATTGGTAAGGCAACTGATAACTGCTGGTTTTAGGTCGAAATCCAAGTACGAATATATTCGTAGACAACCCTCAAAGTGTTACATTCATATACAAAAATTCTCAAAAAATGTGTTCATGATAACTATTTACGTAATGTTGAATATGGGTGCAATCCCACTTGAAACCATGGCCGCTTTATGCTGCATGTTTTGTTAATGCTGTTTTTTCTAGCTTTTTGAGAATATTTCTAGGTAAGGTGTGTCTGTGTTGTTCTTTCAGTCGAGTACTCAGGCCTTGTTTCATTTCTTTGATGCATTTGTGTTCGCAGTTACCACATGGAATTTCACAAACGATACCTAGCTGTTTGCTAGCAGGGATAGTATCTTTTCCTGAAGATAGGACTGTGCTTATTTCAATTATAGGTTTGAGAACAGATTGTCTTTCCAGAATCCGTTTCAAAGTCTCTCCCAACTCGTCTGTGTAATGACTTCAGATCTAAACTCAGGCGTTGTGTTGTTTCTTCTTTTTGTTTTTAACCCTTCAACTGCCGCGCCAGCCTATATATGGACCGGCACTTCTGTGGCCATAAACTGCCAGCCACTAGTGCTAGAGAGCGGCTCAAACCCTTTATGGATTCAGCAAGTCTTCTAGTTAGATCGAAAAAAAATTTTCGCTTTGGATTTGAAGTTTTCTGGAGTTGACGTCATAATAGGGGTGTTTTTACGTTTTTTTGCCCACCTTTGCCTGGCCCTTGGCGCCATTCCATTGAGCCATTTTTTTAGCTGAAGTTTTTTTTGGAAACTTAGCCAAAATCCGTGTCTTCAGAACCCTTGAATGGCTTTCTAGCATATTTGGAGCCAAAATGATGGATAAAAAAAACAACAAATTGGTGAAAATTTCTGCACCCACAAACCCTAACCTGGGTAAGATTACACCCTTTTTCTTAACTCTTTGGCATCCGGCTGCTTTTGGGGATTTTCGGGAAAAAACGCTTAAACGCACGTGGCTTTGCGCGGGAATTTCTACGGTCCAGTATGCTCTACAGACCCGTGTTGCGATCGGACATCCTGAGCGGCATATGCGCAAAGCTTCGCACTGTGGAAGCAAGCAACAATAGAGTTCACATGCCATGATCACTCTTCGCGTACGCTGTTGTTACGTTCAATCGTTGACATCGTTAGTATCACCAGAGATTACACGCCACGATCACTGTGTAATTGCTTGTTCACGCCACATATATGTATGGTGTTATTCTTCACGCACATCCTGTTCGTGGTGAATCACACAATCAATGCAACACCACCGGAGAGATTGCAACAACATCCCCTCCTTTTTACAATGAACCGCACTGATCACACGTTCTTTGTATGAAGGCTGAACTCTGCATGACCTTCACATCCTGGTCATAGCACCATTTTGTTGTGATCGGAAATCCCGAGCGGTATATGTGCAAAGCTTCACACTGTGGCAGCAAGCAACAATAGATTTCACATGCCATGATCACTCTCTGGGTATGCTAGTCATAATGTTCAATCGTTCACATGTTAATAACGGCAATGCTGCCACGTTGCAATCTCTCTACGCTGCGCTAGTCATCATGTTCGCAATCTCTCTTACTATTGCTTGCTCGCCCTACATATATAATGGTGTTATTCTTCACGCAAATCCCGTTCATGGTGAATCACACAATCAACGCAACACCACCGGAGAGGTTGCAACACCCGGAAAAAGTTTCAAATGACGCGGCAAGCCTTCTAGTCTGCACTCACAGAAATTTTTGCTTGAGGTGTGCGGGTTTTTTGTGAGTGACGTCATAAGTGGAAGACTTTTAGGCCACCTTGGCCCACTTTGCCTGGCCCTGGGCGCCAACTGTTAGGTGGTAGTACTTCGCTGAAGTTTTTACTGAAAACTAAGCTACAATCCGAGTCTTTTAATACTTTGGATGACCTGCTGTGGTTTCGGGTTCGAAAGTTATGATGTAAGTTAGTAAAAATATTTGACTAATTAGCTAATTAGATAATTAATTAATTTGTTTATTTTAGATCACAACTTTTGAACCAGAAACGTTTGAAAGTCAATCAAAGGCTCAAAAGACTCAGACTGGAACCTAGTTTCCAATGAAAACTTCAGCGAAAGACTTTGGCGTAGTAGTTGGGCCCTAGGCCAGGCAACATGAGCCAAAATGACCCCAAAACTACTTCACTTATGACATCAGTCACAAAAAATGCGCACCCTCCAAGCAAAAAATTTTTATGAGTGCAATCTACTAGACTGGCCGATGCGTTTGAGCCATTGAACAGCTCTCTAGCACATTCGGCAGAGGAGCTAGGGCGTTGGTAAGGCAACCGAAAACTGCTGTTTTTTTTAGGCCGAAAATTGTAGTAGGAACATATCGTACACCGGCTCTCAAAGTGTTAATGGCCATCACTCGCCAGCAGATTGACCTAGAGAGCTGTTCAAACCTGCTCTGAATGGGGAAAGTGTTCTAGTTTAGAATTAAAAAAAAAAACTTTTCAGTGTGCCTTTTCGGATTTTTTGGCCATGTTTACATAACCACAGGATGTTTTGACAAGTCTGCCAAAACATTGGATGATGTCAACATCCTGTGGGAGTGCAAAAATCGAGCCGATTTCATGGCACAAAACTTCACTGGATTTAAATGGATTCTAGGCTATAGTATGAGCTTTTAGAGGGTTTGATTGACATTCTAGCATTTCTGGTTGAAAAGTTATAGCAAACATGATAGAATATTAATTAGGGAAATCCCCCAAATGACCTAGGAAATTCCTGAATTACTTGGATTTTTTTGGCATAACTTTTGATCCAGAAACGCTAGAAACAGGATAAAGGGCTCTAAAGACTTGTATTCTAGCCTAGAATAAAAAAGAAACTTTGATCCACAATGTTGGCTCGTTGAATCTGATGATGACATCATCAAAATATCTGCAAAGCATACCCCCAACCATGATCCCATGGACCCCAAACCCAAATCTCAATTTTTTTTGCATTTTAAACTACGAAGCTTGCGAGGGTTTGTACAGTTCTCTAGGACCATCACCTGTCGAGCTATGTAATTGGTAACACACGTGTAATCTGCTGATTTAGGCTGAAACCCTGGCAGCGAAGGTGTTAATGATTTGGCTTTATCAATATTATGATCTTTGTTAATGAAATGTACATATTGGTTCTAGTCAGCATGTTCGCTGACGGTGAACAAAAATATCGTTCTTTGAAATCAGCCTAAAGTGAAGCAATTTTCACGTGTCCTAGCGACAGCATAACTCCTCTGCCGATTGCGCTAGAGAGCTGTTCAAAGACTCAGCAAGTGATTAAGTCTGCATTGAAAAAAAGTTTTTGGTTTCAGTTTTTTTGTGATGTTGTAAGTGAGGTAGGCTTTTGGCCATTTTGGCTCATGTTTTCTGGCGTAGGGCCCAACCACTAGACGAAAGTATTTTGCTGAAGTTTTCATTGGAAACTAGCCTAGAATCTGAGTCTTTTAAGCCATTGATCGATTTTCTAGCATTTCTGGTTCAAAAGTTATGATCTAAAAACAACAAATTAATTGTGTAATTAGTGGATTAATTAGTAATTTTGTTGATTTTAGGTCATAACTTTTGAACCCCAAACCCCAGCAAGTTATCCAAAGTATCAAAAGACTAAGGTTTTAGCCTAGTTTCCAACAAAAAGTTGAGCAAAATACTACCAACTAGTGGTTTGAGCCCAGGGCCAGATGAAGTGGGCCAAAAAGGCCTGAAAGTACTCCACTTACAAAAAATCCGATACCCAAAACCAAAAAAGTTTTTTCATGGCAGACTCAAAGACTTGTCAAGTCTTTTGAGGGTTTGAACAGCTTTCTAGCACAATCAGCACAGGAGTTATGCAGTTGCTAAGACAAGTGCAAACTGCTTGATTTCGGCTAAAATCATACCAGCTGCGATCGTGTTTGGCATGAAATACCTTCTCTTGGTATTGATAGGTTCTCTTAAGAGTACATTGGATTTAGTAAAAGGTTTTATTGGTCGGTGTAGTGGCTTGTTGAATTATTCAGAGCAGCGATAAAGATGTATTTTGTGATCATCTTTTTATTATGCACACAGGTTTGGTTCAGTTCCATGGTAAAAATCTGTAGTTTTTGTTTTTATGTGGGTTGTGGCAGATGCAGACAAAGATGAAATCACTGATGGCCTCTAATAGTTCCTACAAGTATACAGGCCAGGAAGGCACAGTAATTGATGAATGTACAAATTTGAACCCAGTGTTTCAGATAATATGTTGATTTTTGTCATGTCACTTGTGTGTCGTAGATAATAATAATAATAATAATAATTGTTGTTTGTGCTTCGTTTTTTAGCTGATAACATGAGTGGTTTCAAACTCTACATAATATTTGTTTGAAACTGTTTCAAGCAATCGAGAGAATAGCAAAATTGAGTATCTTGTGTCAAAGTGTGTGTTTTTATCTTTCAGGAGAACCCTTGCAGAGCTTCGTGAAGAATTGGTTAGTGAAAAATTATCAGGTCAGCAAAAACAAGTGGAACTGGAAAAACTACATGAAGAATTAAGTGAAATTGGTATAAACAAAGAAGAATTGCTTCAGTTGTCTGCAAGTATTGACATTGGAGACAGGTATTCTTTTCAGTCTGGTATGAATGTTTTGCAGAAACATCATGGCCTGGTTGTTATAAGTGGATGAACTTATTGAGGATAATTATTAAACAATTGATAATTATCAAATTGCAATTACAATTGCATTGGTGAGCACTAGGGGAGTATGTCTCTATAAAGTTTCTGTGGTGTTGGTGAAGCAAAGAGGTTAACACCATAGTTGCATAAGCAAATGCAATTATGCATTAATATCAGAGTTAGTTGGTAAGAAATTAATAGCTGAGATATATTTATTTGCTTTCAAAACCTTTTCAAAAGACTGATCAAGCTTGCGATGTCATGACTGGATCACCCTTCTTGTCTGGTTGTATCCTGGAGTGGTTTCAGCCAAACTTTGAAGGGTTTCAAAGAACTGTTTAAGGCATCCAGAGTCTGCTTTAATAATTAAACAAAATTAATGAATTCATCTCTGTTGGTTGATCCATCATGGCAAGTCCATAAAGTTCCTAATTACTAACTGGTAGTGAACTTCAGGTTGCCACTAAATTCAAACTTCCTGTGGTCCTTATGACAATCACTCCAGAAAATTGCAAAAAAATATTTTTCATTGGCATAATTCCAAACGTCGTTTGTGTTGGACTGTTCAAGGATGCGTTTTTCTTCCCTTTTTCTGTTTTTGTTTGTCAAAAGATCAATCTTTTGTGCACAATATTGTTTTTAATTGATATGTTGTTTTTTTCTATGGTTTCTTGCCATGACATGTTTGATTGTTGACCAAGAGTTCAAGTTTGGAGAACATTTGAATCTAATTTTATATGTGAAATGTGAAACCAGCCAAACGAATAAGTTATAATCAGTGTTTATTAGATTGATGGATGCTTCATTTTCAAACTTCCACCTTCCAGCAGTGTGGTGGAAACAGCAGCCCCAGGAGATCCCACTCTATACACCTTATGATTTCAGCAACCACTGATAGTTCTGCTGGCTCAATACCAAGGCGTATTCAAGACAGGTCATAGATTTAGCCTGGGTTTCAACCTTAGGGTATTGCTGGAATTTGTCAATCAACTTTTAACTAGGAATTGGGACCTCATTGCTGAAACGTTGTATCTTTGATCTGCTTGTTCAGAAATGTGGCACATTTAAACAGTTACATAAAAACAACAGTCAACTAATAAACTTGCAAACATTTTCCACTGCTCCACCTATCGTCTCAGAAAGGTGTTGACTCTATCACCTCCTAAAATAATCTTGCAAGCCAATTAGAATATGTTGCAGAAGTCTGTTAATATTTGCAAAGTAGAATATGTTTCCCAAAGCTTGTGTATTTTCCTCTGCTGGCACAGTTCAGGTGTTACAGCTTTTTGAACTTGTGGTGCTGAGGCTAAACATGACTCTTTTATTCAAGTCTGTTATTGATTCACTGGTAGAAACAGGACTCTGCTAAATGTGCATTATAACGTAACAAGAACTCATCCTCAAATAGTGATTAATTTGTCATACAACTTACTACATTTATAATGAACATAATGAAACGTTTGCAATATGTCATTTGTATCATTTGCTCTGGCCGTGATATTCATTATAAGGCTATTCGGCACTTCTGCTTTTCGTGTACGAAATTTACTACATTAGTACTGACTAGTAGACAGATCAGTCTCTGATCATCTCATTGTTTTTGTGCAGCTCCATTCATTGCCTGCTGCCTTCTCAGAAAAAAAATATTTGTTTCAAGCTTGTTTCCTTGCAATTGATAATTTTGCTGATTTCAGCATTTTGTCTCTAAAATTTTAAGAGTTGTTTTGCTTGTTGACATAGAAATGATGTAATATTTGTTTAACAACTTTTTTACTGAAAGTCTTCAATGCAACAGAGGGTATCTTTGAAAGTTGTTCTCTGTTCAAACTATTGAAAAACAAGACAGATCCAAAATGATTTTTGAGAACGGCAATTTGTAGCACTTTCTTTTATATCCAATGATTTCATAATATAAGCTTTTTAGACTTAGGGTCTATCTTCCAGTTCATGTACAAAAATATACTGAGATATTTAAAATCAACTCAGAAAAAAAGTCCAGAAACTCATAGTTCCATTGCGTCAAAATCTATCATGGTACACAACTTCCTCACTTAGGTTTGCAAGACACCCTTTTTCTTTTTCTGTCTATACTGCACAAAATGCAGCAGTTTTGAAGCAGCTTCATGTGCAGGATGATCAAAGCTCTAAACTGAACTGTTGGCTGCAGTAAGTGCAGTGCTGGAAGATAAAATTGATCATACATGTATGCATTTCTGTACAATATCAATTGAAAGAAATCCTTTAATATCCATGATGAATGAGTCACCACGATGGATGCACTAGGTATCATCAGCTGTTCTTCAACTAGATTCTACATGCAATACTTTCAGATTTTGTTTATAAATGTAGCAAGTTGCTTTATTTATTTAACACATTAGCTACTGAGCAGTTTTTTTGCCAAGGTAACATTTGGTGCCAAGCAGTTTTGGGTGAAATCAGTATTTTTTCAATTTTGTAAACAAACTAACTGAAAGTGTATTTCAAAGAAGTGGAATGAAGTATGCTATTGAATTAACATGTCAATTGCTGCCAAATTCGGGAGTTGGGGTGGTTTACTGATGCATCAGTTAGCTGTTTTGACCAGTTTTCTTCCACAAAAGAAGTAATTGTAAATGGATTTGAAAGAAGCAGAATGAAGACAGTAATTATTTTTTGCTATGAATGAAATATCTTCAAATGCTTTTGGCACAAAAATAATAAAACCATAAGCCTAAAGAAATGTAGTGCAGTAACATTTTTATGAACTACTATGGATTTACCACTTTTATACCAAGTAGAGGTTTATATTTAAAGGTTGTAAAAATATAAAATTGATGTGTTTGATTGATATTCAGACACTTAGGTAAAAGTGAAAATTAAGTTAATGATGTCTTTGTACCACCACTAGCCCTTTCTTGTGATCTGGGAACTAGCATCTACAAAGTTTTTCTCAACATGCATTTGACAACCTTTTCCTTATTCTTACACCTTGCAAGTTACATACATCAACATTGATGTGACCTGTGCATTTCCTGCAAAAAATGCTGAAAGGTGATTAGCAGAAATGCTTGTTGCAAATTAGACAGCTTTTTTTGATCAATTGTCAAGTGCAGTTTCTGAAACAACAAAAACCATCTAAGAATTTTACAAGCACACACCTATCAATTAGCCAAGGACACAATTGCAATGATCGACAGTAAACCCAGCATCCAAATGCAAGCCTGGTTACAATGTCAACACAAATTAGTGAACTGCAACTGCGCACTAACCTGTAGCTTGAAACAACAAAACATAATGAATTAGTTAAGCACAAAAAGGATGAGAATTCCACAGCTCAGATGTTTCATCTTAGTATTATTATCAAAAAACTTTGTTTTGAATGACATAATTTGGGTAAATATGCTTAGAGTGAAAACTGTCCCTAAGCGTTTACTAAACAGAGCAACAAAATTTATACCATTTCTGCTTGAAGGAGAACAAGCTAGACATCCTGCTTTGTTAGAGAATATAAATCCATTTACTGCCTAATCCAATTGTCATTCATACTGCACTAATGGGTGCAGGGATGTAGCATAACTTCTGACCACAGGAAAGCCACACATTAAATTTTGTGGCTGAGGTTCAAAACAACATACAGTGTATAGTCCCATTATGATTCCAGTGTTTGTCAAATTGTTTTTTTGTTTTTTTCTGTACACCTTAAACATTGACGACAAGACATCTTATTATGTCAAAATTTGGCACTTCTTCATATCCAAATTACACATTTCTAGCATGAGACATGAGCAGGTCTGTTTTTCTGACTAGTCACTGGTCCTAATTTTAATATTTTTTTCAACAAGAATTTTTTTAAACTTGATTTTCAACAGTTTGTTTGCATTTTTAGGAAGTTTACTGAGCTTGAGTCAAAGTTTGATTCTACATTGAAAAGAGCAATTGAAGCCAAGGAAAGCAAAATTAGCTCTTTGGAATCTCGTCTTCAGGAATCAGTCAATCTTAACAAAAAGTTACGCCAAGATATAAAGGTAGGAATGATTCACTCAATCTCCAAGCAGCCTTGTTTTGGTTTTGTGTTTCATCAGTGCACAAAGCCTATTATCTGTTATTCCATCCATCAGTTTTTTAACATCAAATTATGAAGTACCTGATCTGCAAGTGCTTTTATGCGAATAATGTGAGACAAGGTGGTGCACAGCAGATAAAGCTCTGCCCCTGAGTATATGTAGTGGACTATTCAAATTTATAATCAGAAAGAACTGTTCCAATTTTTGCATCTAGTAATTTCCTTGTTTTGTTCTTTTGGCAATCTTCTTTTCATTAACACATCAAGAAGAGCAATGCAGCTTCTGGTTGGTGGCAAATCATGATGTCATGTGTACCATTCCCATTTGGATCAAAAGATAAAAATATATTTACCGAATGTATCACAAAAATGGTTTTAATGTGTGATCAAGTGTATCATTATGAACTGCTGAAAATTTTAGGCAATGTCAGTGCTGTGACCACACCATCTAACATGCTACAGAAATCATAATAGCATTGATGGTAATTTTCAATATTTTTTGGGTTTTGAATTTTTGATTAACCACTTCAGGCCAGACTTTCAGGTTTTCTTGTTCCATCGGAAACGGAAAGTCTCAACTTTTTTTTAAATTGTGCTATGTCTCAATTTTCACACTTCCTCTTGGTAAGGTCACAAAGGAAGCACCCCAGTGATGTTTTGAAATGAAAGTTTTCAGCAGGCACTGATAGTTTTACACTCCAAGCTACGTCAGAGATGTATTCTACTACCTCATCGGAGCCTGAAAAAATGTTCAAGTGGCAATTTACTTGTTTTTTTCTGGAATTTGCCAAAAATAATGATTTTGGCCTATGTTTTTGGCCATAACTTACCATCCACTGACACTAGATGACCAATAAAGGGCTCTAAAGATGAAAATTTTCACCCAGTTTATTTTCAAAGAAAAATCAAGTTAATTGTCATTTGAACACCAGCATATCAAAGAATGGTGACTCCCTAACTGCTTGAGGGGAGTAGAGGAGCCATGTACTTTGTATCATCATGTCAGTCAACCAATGGAACAAAGCACACCACAATTTGTTCTTGTAGAGATTCTGTAGTAACTTATATTCTTGACACAATGATCTACACCCACCATTGATTTGTTGTTTTTGTTCATCAGGTTGTTGAACCCACACTTTAGCATTACCTTTACTCCTATAGTGTAATACAGCAATTGTTGGAGAAACAAAAGATGTGTTTGATGTTACGTTAACACACATGTTACCATTCCAACCAACGTTTTCCATCTTCCTCTCTTTGTCGACCATAAAATCCTCAGAGCTTTTTTTCAGCTCCAGGAAGCTCATAATCATAAGTGGACGACTTTTTGGCCACCTTGGCCAACTTCACCTGGCCCTGGGTGCCAACTGTTAGGTGGTAGTATTTCGCTGAAGTTTTTATTGGAAACTAGGCTACAATCTGAGTCTTTTGATACTTTAGATGACCTGCTGTGGTTTCGGGTTCAAAAGCTATGATGTGAGTTGGTAAAAATATTTGACTAATTAGTTAATTAGATAATTAATTACAGTAATTTGTTAATTAGAGATCATAACTTTTGAACCAGAAACGCTAGAAAGTCAATCAAAGGCTCAAAAGAATCAGATTCGAACCTAGTTTCCAATGAAAACTTCAGCGAAATACTTTGGCCTAGCGGTTGGGCCCTAGGCCTGGCAACCTGAGCCAAAATGACCCCAAAACTACTTCACTTATGACGTCACTCACAAACAATCCACAACCCCCAACCAAAAAAATTTTTTTTAGAGTGCAGACTAGAAGACTGTCCGATTCGTTTGAGCCCTTGAAGAGCTCTCTAGTGCAATCGGTGGAGGAGCTAGGGCGTTGGTAAGGAAACTTTAAAACTGCTGGTTTGAAGTCGAAATCGAAATACGAATGTATCATACCCCGGCTCTCAAAGTGCTGACAATGTCAGTATTGTCAGGACATCTCTCAGAATTTTCTAAATTCACACTGATAATGATTTCCTTTTCAAAGTTTAACTCTTTGAGAGCCGGGGTGCGATATATTCGTACTTTGAAATCGACCTGAAACCGGCAGTTGCCTTACCAATGCCATAGCTCCTCCGCCGGTTGCGCTAGAGAGCTGTTCAAGGGCTGAAACTATTTTTTTTGTTTTTTCTCATTAGACATCCTATGCTGCATGCAGGCTACAACACCTTTTCCAAATTCAGCAAGGTGCATTCAGTTGTTGCATAAAACATGATAGCTTTTTTCATACTCAGTCTTTTGTAAGGAAAATTTGCATGAATGTTTTGTGTATTTCAAGGCATTCCTCCTGAACATTTTAGCTCAATTTAGCAAGAACTCTTCGAGTAATTCAGTTTGGTCAAGCAACTACATGTGCGTTCACAACGCATTGCCACTGTGACAGAGTCACCATGAGAATCAAAGCTACTGGCTGGTGTAGGAGATCCTAATCTGATTATTTACTCTTGAAATATGCATAGACACCAAGATTGTTGTGATCTAGTGTGCAATTACTGATTTGTGGATGGAAACAAGATTCTCAGTAATGGCAACCTCAATACGCCTATTCTGCACAAAACAGAGATGAAGTTGTTACTGAGATGGACTAATCCAGTTCTTACCTCTCAAAACATGGGGATAGACACAAAGATTATTTTGGATATTCCGTAACGACAGTATTCTTAATTTTCTATTGGAGGGATTGCCCAAGCTCATGAATGACACAGTGGCATCTGTCAGATTCTTTAAGAGCACATTTTTTGACATAAAGAAACAGCTGAAAACTTTGTATGAATGGTATTGCACGATTGTCAGTCCTACCGGTCTAGCAAGGCAGCAACTGGCATTTATTGCTAATGGACCAAGTGCGGAGCAACGGTTTTCAATGAGCAATAACTATCTGAGATAGATTTGAACAAAAAAATTGCAGCAGCACAGAAAAAAGAAAAATGTACCACCCTGGCAAGAAGTAAATTTCAGGTTTTGGCCTGCCACTAATTGCCGTCACCAAAATCAAATTTAAAAAATGTTGTTGGTTCAAATACACATAATCTAAAGGCTATAAATGTACTGTAAGTAACAAACAAACTAGAATGAGAAGCAACTCAAAACAAAGTAGATAAATAGAAATTGAAGCACATAAACAAATTGAGCATCCCTAATGCAACCCACTGGCGATTTAGCCTAGTTGGATAGAGCACGCAGGTACTGCTAGGCTCTACATAAAACCAAGCATAAGTTATTGTCTCCTTCAAGGTTATATGCATCACTAATATCAAGGTTTCAGGTTTTTGCACAGTAGATAGCAAGTAACACATCAAGGGCGTAAAATTATTTTTTGAAAATTTTAATTTGTTGTGCAGTCTTTAAAACAAGATTATGAGGCGTTGTCTCAAAGGCACCAAGAAGAAGTTATCAGTGACCAGTCTCAAGTTGGAAAACATTCCAGTTTTGCATCAAAAGAAATGCTTGAAATTAAAGACCATTTGATTGAGGTAGAAAGGAAAGTAAGTGTTCTATTCCTTTTTGATGATCATCTTACATGTATTTTAATGTCATTTGCTGCAATTTGCCTCTTACCTTTTCAGCAATACTAAAACAAAGCACTGCTTTTCTTCTGAAAATGTAGTGGTGCTACAAAAAATGAGACACTAGTTTGATGCAACATCTGTAGCACTGCCTATACCCTTCTTTGGTTGCAACATGTGTTGTTTAGTATTGCTAAATTAAATTTAAATTAGTTGTTTTGTACTTAGTGTATCTCTCTCATCTTGTTACATTTGAAAAAAAATTTTTGATTTTAGTTTACATTTATAGGCTTTTATAGAATTTTAATAAGTAGACCAGGTTTTTTTAAGGTATTTTAGGGACCTGAATTGGGTGCCTAGAATCAGCAAAAATTATCATTGGTTCCCTAGAATCAGAGAAAATCAGGTCCCTAGAATCAGTTAAATCAGGTCTCTACAGGTCCACTCCAGGTACATAACATTTTGCTTAAAAAACCCAGAACTAGACCTGTGTGCACAGATGGTTGCCAGCATTGTAATATAGCATGTGCTGCAACATATGAACATATACGCCTAGGTACTATTGAGCATGGTGTTGCAACCTCTTGGTCAACATGGCGTAGAATGTACAATTCACTATGAATGGGATGTGCGTGAAGAATAGCACCATATCTAAGTGGCTTGAACAAAAAATAATAGAGTAATCGACACACATGTCCTGTATTGGCTGTCACAGTGTGAAGCTTTACACTATTTCTGCTTGCAACATTGCCATGTGGCCAATGTTGATATCAAAATCTTATTCCTAAGGATGTAGTTTGTGGATACTTACTGCTTTTTCTGATTATTGTTGTCACATAGGCCAAGCCAACTGTTGGCACAAATATATTTGTATTTGGATAATCAGCATTGATTAATTAGGGATTTATGATCATGTTTGGTTTCATTTTTCCTCATAACATCACAATTCAACTTTAATTTTTCTCTGCCCCTTAAAACTTGGATCATAGCCTAGTAAAAAACATGGCTAGTTGGGTTGGCGCCCAGGGTCAGGTAAACTTGGCCAAAAAAGCAAAAACAAGCTCCCGTTATGACGTCACCCACAGAAAAGCCAAAACGAAAAAAAAATTTAAATCTAAGCTAGAAGACTTCCCAAATATAGGGTTTGAACAGCTGTCTAGCTCAACCGGCTGGTAAGTTATGATATTGCAAAGCTCTGCCAAAACAGTGGCGCTTGCAGGACTTAATCCTGGTACTGGTGAATATCGCCTGCTTGCTGCTGGCAATCCACCTGATACCAAAAGAGTTGATAAATGTTCATTCCACTGTGACGGAACAGCTTACTGTTGAAAGATTGATGGATGTATGGAATCATAGGGTTGTAGTTCACGTAAATACTTTTAGGTAATTGTGTGTTTTCAAAAGTTCTGTAAAAATCATGAGTGACTGAATGATTTTGAGTCACCTCTAAAATTGACATTAGTGTGAGAGACACTTTGTGATATTTCAATAGACATTATTCTACCAATGTAAGCAGGTTTTGACATTTGTGACATCACAGATTTTGCACACCTGTAGAAATTTCAAATTGGCAGCTATGCTCATACATGATAAATTTACTGAAGTGTTTTCACAACCAAGCTTATGCATTAACTTAATGTCCTATTAAGATAATTTGCCCATCATTTGTATGCATCTCCAGTCATGTTGCACTGAATAAGTGGCCTCAACAGTACTAAGTGACTTTCCAAGTGTTATCATCCCTTGAAAAAAAATGACAACTTTTTAATGTAAAATTTTAGGTCTTTTCATCAAGTTTCTCACTATTAGGTCGGGATTTTTAGGTCTCCCTATTAGGTCGGCTTAAGTTGTAAAATTTTAGCATTCACATTCAGTTTCATCACAGCTTGCTAGCTCCCTAGTCTTTGGTGAAATGAAAGTTAGGTAACCGTAGCCCCAGTAATGATGTTCTATTAACATATTACATCTACCTTTCATCCTGTCCAAAAGCACTTGTCCTCATTGTTCAGGAAAAAAATTGTAGGATTTTTAGTACATGGACATGTCGTTTTGTTAGTATGATTTAATTGCAAAATGCTATTGTTTAGTTGGTAGTTTTGCATGTTGCTGAAATGAAAGATTGGTTTCTTGTGTACTTCACCCAATGGATGTAAGTTTTGCTCATGTAACTTACTTTATTCTCGAGTTTGACCAAATTTTCTGCTTCATTTAGCTACCAATGAAGTCATAGCTCTTTAAAATAAGTAGTTTTTACACTTCTGTATTTTTGGCACATTCATGAAGTCTTCCCTGAACAGAAAAAAATGTAACTAACTCTTATTCCTTCCTTGTCTGACCAGTTTTGCCAGTTGTTCTGTCAGATTTTTACTCGTACAGGTTTTTTAGTGTCATGCTTTGTTGAGACATAAAGACATGATTATATTCATCACAAGGTGAAATAAAAATGTTAGTTAGAGTAATTCTGTGCTGTAATTTAAATAGTCTTGCTGGCCCTGTTAGTGTCAATGTGGTCAGCCGATTAAACTATTTTGTCTACCAGAGCTTTAAAAATTTTAATTTTTCCTCTTTGTGGCATGGTCTAAGAATTCTGGAGTTTGATTCATTCATTTTCTAGTAGATTTGTGGCTTGCATATGTGCATTGTTGCTGATACTGAATATTTATGAGAGTTGTTTGCAACTGATAGTTCCATGTGTGTAACTGAAATTTTGTAAACATTTTTCCAACTGTTTCGTGATATTTCTGCCTCACCATGCAAAGCGGAAGGTATTTTCTGATGTTGGTCATCTAACATATTTTGTTTCCATCAGAATGCATCATTACTAGCAGAGAATGCATCACTTAAATCATCTGTCCAAGATCATCAAGCTCATGTAAAATCACTGCAGTCGCAACTAAGCACTGCTCAACGCCAGCAAGAGAAAACATTGGAGGCTAATCAAATCTTGCAAAAACAATGTGCAAATCTTCAGGTAACTTAAAAATTCTCTATTTCTTTCAAGTCAATGCATACCAAGGTATTCTGCCACATTCGAAAAGTTGCTAAATTTTTGAGTTTATAAGCAAAACCAGTATGTTGATTGCTTTGAAAATAAATGGTTCATCATGCATTTAATCATCCAATGCCAATTTCTCCACCAATATCAAAAGCAAGCAAAAATTATGCCTTTTTCTAAACAAGCACAAAACAATATTATCATTGCATATAACCATAGTTTTGTGGTTGTCATAGTTATCTCATCATCAAAAAAGCACTGCTTATTGCCTCTTTTCTTTTGAATTTTGTAAACCATGTTACAAAAATTATAATTAACTTTGTCTTCCTCAAGTCATTGTATGGCACTATTTCAACTGTTTTGACCCAGCACTACCTGCGTTGTACCTTTAACTCTTTGGTGTCTGGGTGGTTTTGGCGATTTTTGCAAAAAAAAGCAGTTTTTGGTTGCCTTACCAACGCCCTAGCTCCTCCGTCGATTGCGCTAGAGAGCTGTTGAATGGCTCAAAAGAACCGGCCAGTCTAGTAGATTACACTCGAAAAAAATTTTTTAGTTGGGGGATGCGGGTTTTTTGTGAGTGACGTCATAAATGAAGTAGTTTTAGGGTCATTTTGGCTCATGTTGCCTGGCCTAGGGCCCAACCACTAGGCCAAAGTGTTTCGCTGAAGTTTTCATTGGAAACTAGACTCGAGTCCGAGTCTTTTGAGCCTTTGATCGACTTTCTAGCGTTTCTGGTTGAAAAGTTATGATCTAAAATAAACAAATTAATTAATTAACTAATTAGCTTATTAATCAAATATTTTTACTAACTTACATCACAACGTTTGAACCCGAAACCCCAGCAGGTCATCCAAAGTATCAAAAGACTTGGATTGTAGCCTAGTTTCTGATAAAAACTTCAGCGAAATACTACCACCTAACGGTTGGCGCCCAGGGCCAGGCAAAGTGGTTCAAGGTGGCCTAAAAGTCCTCCACTTATGACGTCACTCACAAAAAAACCACACACCTCCCCAGGCAAAAAATTTTTTTTCGAGTGCAATCTACTAGACTGGGCGATCCGTTTGAGCCGTTGAACAGCTCTCTAGCGCAATTGGCGAGGAGCTAGGGCGTTGGCAAGGCAACCGAAAATTGCTGTTTTTTAGGCCGAAATCGAAGTACGAATATTCCGTAGACTCTCAACGAGTTAATGTTGGTGCTCAAAATGTCCTGCTTGTGCACCAGTAAGACTTCCTTGGGCTAATATTTTTCTTTGCCAATAACTGATGCCACTGCCACTATTTTTGCATTACACAAACCGCAGTTAAAAGACCGAACAATGCATGTTAAACCAGCTCACAAGAAAATGAGCTCACAACAGGAAAAATGCATGGAAAACTTTGCAGTTTTGAAAAACAAACTTAAATTTTAAATTGTGGTTATGCTCAGTGATGTAGTCGAGATCGTAACCTTCAATATCGAAACCTGGTTAAAACTTCGAGACCAAGACTTCATCAAGAATCCCAAGACTGAGACAAAACTTCAAATTTGTGCGTTTGCTGAAATTTTTTTATAAAAATGTTGTCATCACTTCCAAGTTGAATTTTTTTCAAGTTTATGGCATTTTTCCAACATCTTTTTATTGTTTCTTACCTGTAAATACAACAAACACAATCGTTGAATTATAGAAATTTACCATACCACTTCTTCGCAATATTCAAAGTCTTGAGACTTGTAGCCACCGAGACGAGACCTGAAACCTTTGAGACTAAGACTGAGACCTGCAAAAAAAGGTCTGGAGACCGAGACCAAGTCTCAAGACTCAATCCCTGGTTATGGTAGCTCAGCATAAAGGCTGGACCTGTGTTTGTCGATCTCACAGAAGCCTACAACACTGTATGGCATCGCAGCCTATCCTGAAAGCTAGTGTCATTGCTACCTGACAAGCACATGGTCCACAAGATCATGGAGCTGGTTGGTAATTGCAGCTTCACACTTACCACGAGTAACAACATAGTAGGTTGCAATGCCTCAAGAATGGTGTCCTACAAAGATCCATCCCAACACACCCTCTTTTCAACATCTGCACATCTGATTTGGCACACACCGTCTCCAGAAAGTATGAATACACTGATGATTAGAGCTTGACCAATAAGGTTTTTTCTGGGCCGATACCGATGTTTTTCATTGCCGATATCTGATGCCGATACCAATATTAACCTAGTTTCCAGCAAAATACTACCACCTAATGGTTGATGCCCAGGGCCAGGCAAAGTGGGCCAAGGTGGCCTAAAAGTCCTCCAGTCACTCACAGAAAAACCCGCACACCCAAAGCAAAAAAAATTTTTTTGAGTGCAGACTTGCAGCGTCTTTTGACGCTTTGACCAGGTCCGTAACCCGTACAGGATCAGAGAAATTCCCACACGAAGCCACGTGCGTTCAGGCGTTTTTTTCCGAAAATCCCCGAATGTACCTGGGTACCAAAGTGTTAAGGGTAAAATGACCTTTTGCCCCATGCTGAAATCTGTATCATTTGCTACCTACAACAAACTTGGTTGCTCTTTGCCAGCAAACTTGCACTTCGTGTATTGATTCGTATTGGTGTGTTTCATTGTGTTATCAAGTATGTGCAAGCTAAAATGTGAGAAAGCTATGTCTTGGATTGGTATGTTGGCGATGCTACAATGGCACCTCATGCACACAAAATATACAGCCCTGTTGTGCACGTTTTATGTACTTGTGAACCTTTTTTCAGTGTAGCAACAAATTCACTTGATTTTTTTTATTTGTTGTCATAGGTTGAAAACTCAACTCTCCAGTCACAACGCAATTCACTTGTTTCTCAAAATGCACAGTCAAACTCTGTACACAGCCACTTGGAATCTGAGAATCGTGATATAAAGAAACAACTTGCAAAAACTGTGTCTGAGAATAAGCAAATAGAAAAAGACCATGATGACCTTCATATACTACATGAGCATCAAACAATAGAACTGGAAAACCTTGTAGAAGAACATCAAAAATTGAAGCAGATGTATCGTCAGTCAAAGCTCGATGTGTGTGGTATTTTTTTAGAGCTCTTTAAAAGGCTTGAACAATGATATTGCTGTGTGATTTAAGATCAGCCAACATGCATGAAAAACAAAGCTTGAAAAGTTCTGAGAATTTAGGATAAGCATATTTTTATTATTGGTTGGATCTCATGAATAAGTTGTACAAAGTACAAACATACACCAGTATGTCAAAATTTGCAAAACTTGGATTGTGATGAATTGCTGGTGCAAGTTGGAAGGTGATTAGCACCTTCCATGTGTGGAAAACAGTAACATAAACATTAGTGATTTGTGTCAAATCATGTTGAACGAATGGACGTTACCTTTCATTAAATGAATTGGTAAAATACAACAAAGCAGCAGTCATCAGACACAAAAATAGGTCTCCTAGCGTTGTTGATGGCTAATTGGATGAATGAGTGTTTGCTGTCTTGGTCAAGCTTTAAAGATGAGCAATAAGTGGAGCTAGTTAGCAGCAGGTGATGTTCTTGCATCACAAAGAATTGAAGCAACAACAAGCTTTTTTAATTACATCTTTTTGATACAAAAACACAGCTCATCACTAAACCTTGATGCTATCCTGTACTACTGTATTTCTAATGTTTGTTTTACAGGCATGGTGGACATCTGCTAATTTCCTATCTATAGTAATAATTCACTCTTATTATTATTTTTTACCCTGTGCATTTACACCAACTGCATTCTTCTTTGGTCTAACATATTGTTTTTCAAGCAATACAGTTGTTTTTATTTTTCTCTGTTTGAAATTAACTTTTCATTGTGTTGCTTTTTACACGACTTGCCACATAAATGCTGACTGTTTTCATTTTTTCACCAAATATCAACCTCTTCTAAATACTGAGAAAATCTCTGGTTTCACATGTAGATTATACACTAGTGAATCAACCTTGGCATCTCCTTGTGTTGTAGAAAAGTATTGCATTGAAAAAATTTACAAAAGTTGTTGCTACATCAATTAACATTTTATGTGTAAATTAATAGAGATTATTTTGAAGTACTGTGCTATGAAGGTTTCTTATGTGTTTTTGGTTTAGTTAAAGCAACTTCAGGACAGCCTAGATGCTGTGAAGAAAATTAGTAGCGATGAAAAGCTTTCCAAAGAGAACAAATCTAATCATGCATATGGAAACTTTGAAGCTTTGAAAGATGCTCATGAAAGGTACGTAATTATCAACTGTGTCTAATTTGCTTTCAATGCTGGAATATTGCACTGTTTTCATTTGAAGGCTCAGCAAGTCATACAAGAACCTAAATAATGAGTATGAAGAAATACAAGTTAATTATGCAGCACTCAAAACTAGCCATAATCAGATGAAGTTGGAATATGCAAAACTTGAAGCAGAAAGTTCCGACATTAAGGTTAGTTTTCTGTTCTGATTGTCATTTAAATGTTTTTGGGTGGAAAGTTGCATTTTACGAAAATGTTAGTGATTTCTACTTCTTGCAGATCAGTATTTCTTACCCTGTGCGCCATAGCACACTTCTTAACACATATAGAGCCGGCCTACGGTATATTCGTACTGCGATATTGGTCTAAAAAACAGCAGTTTTCGGTTGCCTTACCAACGCCCTAGCTCCTCGATTTGCGCTAGAGAGCTGTTCAACAGCTCAAACGGATCGGCCAGTCTAGTAGATTGCACTCGAAAAAAAAATTTTTGGTTGGGGGGTGCGGATTGTTTGTGACTGACGTCATAAGTGAAGTAGT
>Ga0210059_1005057_pt1 | contig 21213 bp, 13 predicted proteins | sample Ectturendosymbi2_FD_188042 | JGI IMG/M metagenome (GOLD analysis project Ga0210059, IMG submission 188042) | Ecteinascidia turbinata endosymbiont from Florida, USA - Sample 2 (SPAdes) (version 2) | ecosystem: Host-associated > Tunicates > Ascidians > Unclassified | place: Key West, Florida...
TACGCTTTAGGGTTTGGTTTCATTAAACTGAAGTGAATGTTTTCTATGTATCAATAAGGACAACTGAAAATTACGAGTTTGATAAGATTAGGACTGCTGGAGTGGCTTGAAACGGCACTATTATATTATAAAAACAGCCAGGGCGACAATCCCATATGTTCAACCAGAGATGAAATTTCGCAGCCCTCCCGGCCAATTTCACCACTAGCCGCCACTGGACTGTTATCTACAGAAAAGTATGATTGGGCGAATAAGTAAATTTATTTTATTATTCTTTCTTCGTTTTGCTGTATAGAAAAAATCTAAATTCGAATTATTTTGTATCGTTAACGTCAATTCCTTTCTATTTTTCGAACTGAAACCGATATTTGGACAGAGAATATGTGCATGAACTCTCGATCACAATACGGTCAATGAAGACAGCCGGGATGGCTTTAAATGTAGGCCTATGTAATAATATCGGAAAATGTAAAGTTAAAAAATCACAGCTAAGGGGTCTTGGTCTTTGGAGGCGTCCCGCTTTGAAGTCACAAAAATATGGTAAGCCTACATATATGTATGGTGTTATTCTTCACGCACATCCCGTTCGCGGTGAATCACACAATCAACGCAACACCACCGGAGAGGTTGCAACAGTGGCAACACCAGAGGATACTAGAGATGGCATGAGCCAGCACTTTTGCAGCCTGGCCCGCCCAGATGTAAGAAGAAAGTGCCCGGTCCGGCCTGTTGGTGCTAAACCACAAATTATTTTCCGGCCCGTGGCCCGTAATATAACGTAACCTCAAAAGCTAAGTAACAAGGCAATGGCTACAGAACCATCGATGGGTTTATAATTTTGAAACTTTATTCAACCATCCCCTGTAACGTGACAGTAAATGCACGAGGAGAATGCAGTAGGCTTTGTGGAAACATAGTAAACACAAAAGGTAAACCTAACCTTAACCCTAACCACAGCCCTAAACGCTAAGCTAACCCTAAGCTAACGCTGACCTAATCCTAACCTAATGCTAAGCTAGCACTAAGGTAACGCTAAGCTAATAGCTAACACGCTAAGCTAACGTGCTAGCTTAATGCTCACCTAACACTAACCTAATGCTAACCCCTGAAGGAAAAGTTTGGGAAGTCTTGAAAAAAGTTAAGAAAAACTGGTCCCACGAATTGAAACGTGCAAGCATTCAGTTACCAAAATGTAAGGCGCCGAATCGAGAGGCAAACCCTCAACACTTGGCATGGCAGACTTGGAAAGTATCCATTAGGCTACCAGATCAATACTGGTTGAGTGACAAAGTGACCGCTTTATTTGAACTTCGTCATGCAAGGCGGTATGGTCGAATAAGTTTTGAAATAGGAAGATCCGTGGGTAGTTCTGTAGCCACTTCCAAGAAACAACAGTTAAGTTTTCAGTTCATTGTCCTTTGGACACTAAAACCATGTAGTCTTAAGGCAGTGGCTATACGTCAGCCATGGGACCTTCACTTTTGAAAACTTATTCGTCCCACCACTGTAACGTGTAACACACAAGTGTGCGCTAAGCTGCACTACAATTGCTCGTAGTAACATACTAAACCCTAAATCTAATCCTTAAACCCTAACCTAAACTTAGCCTCTAAACCTAAACTAGGGGTTCCCAAACAGGGATACATGTACCCTTAGGGCTACTTTTTCCATATGAATGAAGGGGTATATTTAAGGTTAACAATTAAAGGGAAAAATATGTTTACATATAGGCTATGTCATTTCGAGATATTTATACATTCATCTGTGAATATTATTTTCGAAATCATGTTTGTTTGTATATATATTTTTGTTATTTTCCTAACTTTTTTGTCGTAAGAAATTTTACGGGTACATGCTCATCTATCGAAATGCTGAAGGGGTACATGGCCAGAGAAAGTTTGGGAACACCTGTCCTAAACCTAAACCTGGGCAACAGCAACAGACTATAAATGAAAGTGTTGCTTTGATTGATTCTTAACATGCTTCACTCATTTGCATAGAAACAAGTGAAACGGAATATGAGCAGAACAGTGAAAGAGAAAGAACAGCAGCAAACAATTTCATTGTTAGATTTTGAAACTTTGCAAAAAAACAAAGTTTCGCCATATTGGCGAGCAGACCGTAGTGGCCCGGAATGACGTCACCGCTAAAAAAGTCGTTAACGGACTGTTTCAAAACCTTGTGACAATGCAGGTCGATGTGAATAAAATTACTGAATAGTAGGCCACAGATGCTGGATGCCATGATACAACTGATTCACACTTGACAGCTTCTGTAGCTCACAACTCAAACCATCATTAATATGTTGCTGAACAACCAAAAAGTACAATATTAGACTGAAAAAATACGATGACTATGGGCGACAGTGTGTCCTAAGTGCCTAATTTAGGCACTTCGTCTAAACAAATTGCTTGCCAAAGCATGTCTTTATTGTTATGTGCAAGTTTTGAGAATTGACTATTCATATTACCACAGGCGTGTGCCATAGGTATGAACGTTAAGTATTTCTTCATCTTCTGCTTCCTAAATTTTGTGTAGTTTAGTCCTGAAGTAAGTGTTATAGTTAAACCAGTAGCCTAATTGCTGAGAAAAGAGTCATGCATTGCAGTAGTTAATAAGTCTTTCCACCTTTGGTCTAAAATGTTTGGTGATTATACGATTTCAACCATTCAAGGTGTGCAAATGTAAGTTCATAAGTAGCCGACTGTTATTTATAAGATTTCAACTATTCAAGGTGCGCAAATGTGAGTTCATAAGTAGCCGACTGTTATTTGTGTTGTTAGCTTGTCATATACACATAAATCTCAATTCTCAATTGCTTGTGATGTTTGTGTTTTTTGTACTTCTAATGTTTTCATCTCCTCATGGTGAATGTTGCTGTGTGAACAATTTTTGTCTTTTTAGAAAAATGTTTATTTCCACTAAGGTTTATGCAATTTAGCTATCTTAATAAGTGCTGTGGTGGTGGTTACTTCCTGGTAACTTGCTGTTCTGCTGTCAGTGCCATGGTACATCTAGATTTAGCCATAATATGTTACCTTGTAACCTATCACTGTTACTCCAGAATAAGAGTTAAAAATTGTGAATAACTGTGGCAATGTGGATAACTTGCAGAGCACAGATGCTGGTTGCCATGATAAGACTGTTTCACATTTAACAGCTTTTGTACTTCAATACACATTTGGACAAACCAGATTGTGCTGCTGGACAATCAAAAAAGTATACCTAACACTGGGCTTTCAACTACAGTTTTAAAAAATATTTTGGTCATAGGCTATCTTTAAGTGCCTGTTTAGGGAATTTTGGCATATTGTTTAAAATTTCTTTTGCCAAATTGTGTCTTTTGTTATGTGCAAGCTTTGAGAATTGACTGTTGGTATTACCACAGGTGTGTACCATAACCATAATGAAAAATATGTCTTTTTATCTTCGTTCTAAATTTCTGCAGTTTACCTCCTGAAGTGAATGTTACAGTGGTGCCAATATTTGCTAAGACAAATGTCATGTGATGCATTGCAGTAGTTAGTAAGTCTTTCCACCTCTGGTCCAAACTAAACTGTTTAGTGTGTTATGAGAGTTGAACCACTCAAGGTGTGCAAATGCAAGTACTGTTATTTGTGTTGTTAGCCTGAACCTTTCACCTGTGAATAAATCCGAATTGCTTGTGGTGTTTCAATGTTTGTATATTTATGTTTTGATCTCCTCGTGGTAAATGTTGCTGTGTGAACAATTTGTCTTCTCGTGTAGAAAATAGTCATTTCCATTTATTCCGTTTAGCTAGCTTGACAAGTTCTGTGGTCATTACTTCTTGGTAACTTGCTGTTGTAGAAATTTGGTTACTTAGATTTTGGTTGTTTTAGCGTGGCAGTGCCATGGTGCACCTAGATTTAGTTACAATATACTTAAGACCTGGTTAACGAATCACCAAACCTCCAGAACTGAAGTTAAAAATATGGTTATTAATCTTCTGCTTGAATGTGTGAATGTCACAGTGAATGACATGATAAGGATCTTTTTTAAGTCCAAGTGAACTTCATGGCATTGCCATGTCAAAAAAAACTGATGCATGTGTTGCGATCGGAAAGCAGAGCGGCAAATGCGTAAGAGCTGAAATTCTGAGAGATAAAGCATCGTGTTTGAATCACAATTACTTGGAAGCTTTTGCAAATAGATCGTGCCGCCGTTAACTGAGCACGATGACGTCATCGAGACGCAAACCAAAAATTGCATGCGTAGTCAAATCGCCCACGCTACGCCACTGGTTTGTGAGTGTTTCATTGTGATGCTGCAGATGCTTCATTGATCCTTATATCGTTAAATAAGCACGAAACTCAGGTCTTCTTTCATTTTAAATTTTTGTAAGAAAATTTGAGGATGGAAAGGGCTGTACTTAGCCTCGCTACGCCACTGCGACCGCGAGGATTGAACAATTCGCGCTTCGCCCTGGGCAAAGCATACCTCAAATGAAGACCACGTCTATAGACTTCTATCGCAGCAGCAAATTACAACCAGCATTTTTGTAAGTCAAACGGAAGTCTCTCTACCATCTTTGCAATATTGTCAAAGTTATTCAGATCTGAATAACACAGGATGGCCCAAAAAATAGAACCTTCAAATCTTTGAATAAATTTTTTAATTTTAATTATTCCTCTCTTCTTTTTCAGGTTGTAGTAGTAGTAGACTTAGTGCAAGAAATTTTGCAACAATTGTTTTTCCCACCATGTCTTGGTCAACCACTGAGAAGGCATTTTGCGTAGAGGCCTATTTCGCTAACAATTCATACAAAGTAGTGCAAGCAAGTTTTCGCAGAAAGTTTCAGTGTCGTCATGCTCCATCAAAAAGCATAATTTTTGACTGGATTCAGAAGTTTAGAGAGTATGGGACTGTGTAAAATCTTAATCACAGCCAAAATCAATGGAATACTCAAAGAAGAATGTGTTCGAATAATTAACAATTTTGCACGACGTATGCAAGTTTGTCTCCGACGACGTGAAGACCATTTGGAGCACATTTTGAAAAGCACACGATTTTATGCGAAGGGACTTCAGTGACTGAAACTGTGAGGAATGGTTGTACACAGTGTGAAGTTTAAAACCTGCAAAGTTTTTAAAGTTTACTGGATCTTTGTAGGATTTAATAAAACTTTTATGGGTTCTGTTTTTTTGGGTCACTCCGTACTTCAGATGATTCAGTACGACCCTGCTTTCTTCTAAGCCGTGGCGTAACATCACAAGTCCTGCAGAGTCGCCAGGTTTCAACGTTTGCCCTTTTGACAGTTTATTTACTGTGCATATGTTCTCGCTATTACGTGCGGACGACCGTAATTTTCGAACAATAATTGCTTAGCCTCTTGGTATCCTGCACTGAAATCCAAGACAGAGCAAAACACTATCAGTTTTCTCGCCTCACCCTCACAGTTTTGTATTAAGTATTGCAACTTTGAGGCATCATCTGTCGGGTTAAATCTACTCCACACAAAGGTTAAAAGAAACAGCTTCTATGTGAAGATAAGAAACAATTTAATTTCTAGAAAAAATTCCACCAAATGTTTAGGTATCCTAATGGATAGTTTCGGAAAATTTGAAAGAATAACATCAGGCGTATAAACCATGTTTATGTTCGGTGAAATTGGTTACAATATTAATAACAATATCAGGCTATAGACCATGTATTTGTACAATTGATTACGGTATTGATATGTTCTCTCAATTTCGTGTTTAGCCTATATGTTGTTTTTATATATCACTCTATTGCGTTTTTCTGTGTTTTGCATGTGGTACCCTTTTCCGTTTTGTGCATATCTTAATAGTTTGGATTTGGATGTTTATCATATCCAGGGTGTCAATCGCTAAATGGACCGTATACGGCCGTTTGACTGTCTCCCTGCCGCGACACCTGACGGTAATATTTTTTCCGTACATTAATGAGTTCTATCATGGCAAAAACAAACCTTACCTCCCTTTCCTCTGCTGTTTATTTCACTGATTTATCGCAATCTACAACTACGAAACAAAACCTAAACCCAAAATTAATGTTTTCGTGTTACCAAGAACTTATTCGAGCGTGTTTACCCTAAAGAAAGTTCTGAGTAGTGATAGTTATACCCATCGATTCGTTTCCAGCTATGATCAAAAAATTAACCGTAAACTAAGGCCCTAAAATTTTGAGTTGTTTTTGTTCGGCAAGGTATCAGAGTTCTATTCGCGTGAGCACGACACTACCAAGAGCTTTTTGACTTTCTCTTATCATTATTAAATTTAAGCGAAAACGGCAGATGCTATTTAAATGAAGTAAAATTGCTGTATTCCCTTGGTCCCAACTTTGGAAAATTTGCTGAGGAAAACCGTAACTAGGCATGCGACCACGCAAGTCTTCAGCTATAGTCACAGCACCTGAATGAACCACAAAAACTAGGAGCACCGCGATAGAGATCGCTTGTTATACAATGCGTAGAGGAAATTTTTTTGATCTCTATTCTGCCACAATTCCAATAAATAGTTGTCACTCGTTGGAAAAATATGGTAAAACGTTGGCCTGTATTTAAGATTTGAGGTCAATATTCAGTGTATTTGGAGATAATCGGTGGTTTGCAAGTACTGCGGTGTTACTTGCTTTTCCTGCTTTTTACTAATTATTTAAATCAGTAACGTATTAAAAAGGTGGGAATATTTTTTTGCTCCTTAGCAGATATCGGGTGAAAACGATTTGTAACACAACACAATTCGTTGAAAGAATAACTGCTTGGAAAATACATTTAAAAGTGAAAACAAAACTTGCTGCAGTGATTAGCGCAAACTATTGAGAAATGTTTAGCAATTAAACTGCTTTTGAAAGATGAAGATTTCAAACTTCTCTTTCAGTTGTCTTCATACCGACTTCAATACACTCGGTTGAAAAAAATATTTCCTCTCTCGAACGCTATAGGTTTGAAAATCTACGGTTATTTACAGTGGTTATACGGGACATTCTTGTGGCAAAATAAAGTGAAGGTACTGTATGTGGTACTACAAGGACGTACCGGATGTTAAAATCAAGCACCTGAAAGGAGGTGATGAATACTTCAGCGTGTGAAAAATAACTGCATAACATATTGAAACATTTTTTTCTCAACAATTTTCCAACTTGCCGTTTTGAATCTCCACAAACAAAGAAATAGATGATGGAAAATGTTGCGTTCCCAGAATACCGTATTTATTCGATTGCAAGTTGCGCCTGACAAAATTTTTTCTCACGATTTCGTGCCGCTTATAATCAAGGGCGGCTTACATTTTGTATTTCTTTACCTTATCGAAAGTTTTAGATGACGCTCAGTCTTTCATTGGCTACGTTTTATCGACCAAATTCTCTTATCAGATTCTGTTCTCTTCAGCATCATGTGGACATCCGTCACAGGAGGGATAATGATGAACAGAAGGCAGTTGTAGTGGTGTAAACATCATTAACGGGGTTGCCAAAAACGCGAAACGTGCTAGCACGGGCGTAACGAGGTTAGATGGCGCCCGGGGCAAGAAACAAGTTTGGCGCCCTCATGTCCGAAACTGAGGTCTTTCGGAAGCTAGTGTACTGTATTGCTATAGTGAAGAAAGTACTTGTGACATTGTTGGGACTTTTTGGCGCCCCCCGCAGACGTTCGGGGCCCCCATAGTGACTCCCGGGGAATTGCTTCCCTCTTGCCCCGTCGTTAAGCCCCTGCATGCTAGTACGCGAAAGTATCTCAGGGGCTTAGGTAACCTATGTTCAAGTGCGGCTTACATTAATTTTTTAACGCCGTTTCGTGCAATCAAGGGCGGCTAACAATCGAATAAATACGGCATTCGCTTTTTTTGTCGTCTATCTGTCAAAATATTTTACTTCCACATTTAGATGGCGAGATTCGTCACGATTATTTAATTAATTCTTAAATATTTATATTCTTACACTTTTATCTCATAGCCAATGTTTTTCTCTGACCCTTGTTTCTGTTTACATTCGTTTAAAGCTGGGGTGGAAACCTGCGGCCGCGGGCCAAATGCGTCCCGCGTGAACATTTCATATGACCCGCATCAGACTTTCCGTTACACAATGTTAGAGTACAGCATCATGTCAAATCGAAGCTCCATGATAAGTAGGTACTTAAATAGTAAGTTAGGAGTCATTCTTCCTCAATTGATTTTTGCGGCCCGCCAGCGATAATGCACAATTCATGCGGCCCTTGATAGTACTGATGAAGCGTTTAAGTAAAAATAATTTATTTGTAGCCATAGTTTCGATCTGCTGCACCCTTGCTAATTCTAACCGATAAAATATTTTTAGTAACCATACAAAGCTATTCGATATCGTTTTAAGAGGGCTTATTGGAAAAAGAAATCCATTATTTGACAGGATGGTTATGAAAAAACGTTTTCATCACCGACTTATGACTTGCCACTTTTCAGTCAAAGCTAATGTCATGAGCCCTCGTTTAGCACAAACCAAGCTGTTGTTTTAGCAAAGAGATTGCCAGTGCCCACGCTACATTCTCATTCAACACTCACAGAGTGAAAGATTGTTCATTAACAAGCCTCTGCCTCAACACCTTTTTTTCACAATATGTGGATATATAATCATTTGCCTACCGGTAGTATTTCCTACATTATAACGCAAACGCACAACTCGGATTGTAATTTTCTATTAAGTACACCAAACGCAAAATTTAAGTTTAGAAACTAGTACATATAAACATATCTACAAAAGCGATTATCTAAAAGCACAACGAGAGATTGTTATACGCACATGGTACAAAATTAATTTCACAATACTATTTGTAGTAACAAATTCATTCAAAATTGCTTTGAAAAACGTTCTTGTACTCTCAGCAGAGCCTCTTCGTTGTACACCTTCAAACTAAAGGATAACTTGCACTGTGTGCAATTCCGCAGTTATTATTTCTGTCCCTGGACATCTTTATGTATCCCTCATCTCCCCAGGAAGAGCCCCAGCTGAAGGCAAAAAAGAAAACAATAACAAGTTAAGTTCTGCAGCAACTGCTCAAAATGCATCGTCAGGTTTCAGCAAAAACTTAGCAGATATAAAGAATGATTTGTTACGTGGATAAAGATACCAAATCTCAGAAAGCAAATATATCCTGGTATTCTGTTTAGTGAAAACGTATTACAACCTTTTTAAGGTCCGAAATCAAAGTTATTTGACAAATTACCTAGCAAACGGCAGAAATTATTAAAGTCAATAAATATTTTTGTTATATCCATAAGTCACGAAAAAGTGTAATAAAAGGTAGGGTAGATTCACTTTGGTGAAAATTACTCTCTTGTAGCATGTACAGTACTTATACGCAATAGTAAAATTTCGTACCAATCCTCTGTGAGTAAACTTTTTACAAAGTTCTACAAGAAAATGTTGGGAAATATACTTCTCATATAAATTTTCTCTAAATATATTTCCATACAAAAAGAACAAGATCGTGCAAGTTTCATTTTAATTACCAGCCACAAACCTTACCGGCTAAACCGCTTACTCTGCGGTTGCACGCGTTGGTGGTTCTTGCCCGTACCTAGACCTTATGCATTGCTATTCCTACTTAATGCTTTTATATCCAACGGTCTAAACATAGCAAATAGCACGAATTACCAGCAGGTCAAGTCATATAGCTCGCACTGCTTAGCATATACCCAATGGTCGAACTGTAATTGAAAAGGTGAAGAAAACATCATCATAGTTTAGAATAAACGAAATTCCGGCACAATCCAGACATTCCAATATTATGACTATTAAATGATATCTTCTGAGGGGAAGTCTGCACCACTTCAGCTTCTGTGCGTAGGAACTTGCGTTGTTTTTATAAAGGGCGTTATACTTTTAATGCGTACTTCAGAATTGTTTTAGATCTGGTAAATTCTTTATCAAAACTGATAGAAAGGAAGAAGGTCAGAAAAATTACTTTAGGAACCCAACAGGCCGTTTTTATCTATTATTCAGGTTGTGATTGCTGGTAAACTGCAGATTTCTACACCTATGAATAGGTTATTTCAAAGGAACTGTTTACAGTGCAATCTTTAAACAATTTTATTCTACGGTTAATATGCACTGTGACTGGTGCAACTTGAAGTACATTATTTCTTGTATTTTTTGGTTAAAAGAAACCATTTTGTTTATTTCTTATAGATGCTCTTAGTCATGGTTGTCATGAGATTCGCCTAAATCGGCGAAATATTTTGTTATATGCCATCACAAAGTTTCAATTTTATAGCTTTGTTGGTCATTTAAATATACTTGCAACACTTGCAACTTAAAACGGTTCTGAAGCAACTCGAAGCTTACTACTCATACCATAAATCTGTGCTTCCCCAGCAACTTCCTCTCAAAAACAATTTATTTTTTAATTATCGTTTTATGTTTGTGCATTTTGCAATGTATGCTTGCCAAAAACAGCTGTTCTGGGAAAGATTCGTGGGTTGTTCCTGCTGCCTGGAGCTTCTACCTATACAAAATCTATCTACACTTTAATGCAGTGTTTTTCAACCTTTTTTGCATCACAGACCACTTTATGCAATAAAAAAATTTTGGGGAACTCCAAACAAAATTTTATAATCACAATTATGATGTTTAGTTCTGTTTTGGCTCTTTTAATTTATTAAAATTAACAAGAAAGTCCTATTCGTTTGCTCCTAAAACTAATTACTTTCACGAAAGAAAACATATTTACGCTCATTGCGTTAAACTAGTGATTTTCTACCGGTGTTCGATGGAACACTAGTCAAACTTATCAAATTTCCTGCGGAACACCTGACGATCTTTCACGGAACACTAGTTTTCCGCGGAACACCGGTTGAAAATCACTGCTTTAATGTATGCAACAACTCTCTGAATGACTTTCTCTCAAATTAATTAATCAATTAACTTTTTCAAACAGATCTACTGTTTTTGAATACATTCAGCATAAATTCAGAAAAATCCATTGACGTGCAGAATAGCTTTAATAGTTTTTCAACAATTTTGCAGTTTTGTAAGCATTCAAAAATTTTCACTCGCAACAAAATTGGAAAGGTTCAATGCAAATTTAGTTTCACTTTTTGTATTTTTTTGTTGTTACCACGCCTAACAGCGGTTTTTATCTGAATAGAAACATGTTGAGGTGAATAACGTATTGTGCTAATTTTGACGTAGGTTTAGGTGCTGTTTTAAGAACGATTCAAATTTATGATGATTTGCATCAAGCGATAAGCGGCGAATTTTGCCTTAGCGACAAATCAGTGAGATGCGGAGGGAATATTTTTCAGCAAAAACTGAACCAAACACTTTGGTCTTTTGTGTTAAATGTCCAATAACTTAAAATACCATTACGTTGCAAGGCAAAGAATAAAACTTAACAAGCTTTTGCAATTTTTTGAAACCAAGTACAAATTGCTATTCATTGACAGTAAAATGTTTTCTTGCTGATAAGCAGAGTAGACAACATCATGCTGAGATTTGTTAAGTTTTCGAAACAAAATAAATGAAAACAGTGTCAAATGACTTTAGCATGGCTATTGGTCTTCCGGTAAAAATGACTCAAAATGTGATGAAAACTGCACTTCATATGATAAAAAAGTTTTCAAAAACGATCAAAATATTTTTTTAAAATAAGAAATGTGTGTTTTATCCAAGTGTACGTGGGTTGCAAAGTATACTAGATTTGTGTCAGACTTATGCAGAATCGCATGTAATTATTTTGAACTGCAGCAAAACGGTTTTGATGACGTTTAAGACAAAGAGCGCAAAAAGCACGGTCATCCCGTTACTGACACTGGGTCGTCAAAATGTAAAATCTGTTAACCACTACAAATATCTGGGGGTTGTACTGAATACTGAGCTCTCAGATGACAAAGGCATTCAGAAACAACTGCCATATCAATATTGCGCAGAAAACAAGCTGCGAGCTTCTTTTTCCCGATGTGCAAATGCAGTTGAAAATGTACTTTAGTTCCTTCTGTACGTCCATATATGCATCACACTTATGGTGTAATTTCAGGAAGTCATGCATGCAGAGATTACCAGTGGCCTATAATTTTGGGTGCAGGCCTCTATACAACCTGCCATGACGAGCGAGTGTTAGTAGTCATCAGGTTCAATGCAACTTTCCTAAGTTTGAGGACTTATTGAAAAAATGTGTACCTGTTTCTTGAAAGATACAGAGAGTCTAACAATGTATGGTTGCGCGCTTTGATGCAGTCAGATTGTTTATATTAGCCCTCATTTTTTGAACACTACAACCGCATTTTACTTTGTGACTGAGTGCTCGGACGTTACAGTGTTTTTTGTGTGAGAGCGCGTCATGCCACAACACATTCGTACTGTACTTTACCTGGCCTTGACCAGTGTTGCACTCAGGGTCCTACTCTGCAGTAGTGTTGTACCAAGTGTTACGGGTTAACGAAGAGTAGTGCTAAGAAAGTGTCTGTAACCCTGTGGTCCTACCTCCAACGCCGTTGCAAAACGTTCTGTTGTGTCTGTTTTTATCAATCTGCGTTGTGCAGACAGTGTGTGCTTGTACTATGGACTTCGTGTCTGATTGCAAAATCAAATTAAATTATTTTGAGATCATAATATAATCAGTTCAGTGGTAACCAAACTGTGTCTGCAATGCACTTTTTTTGGAGTATTTTAAATTTAAAACCTAAAGAGAGTGAAAAGTTAACAAAAAGGCACTTTACAATCTTTGATTGTTTCTACTTGGGCTATTTTCTTGATATTTTGCTGCAGTTAACAAAAACTGTTTTGAAACGTGCCTGTTTGCTGGCAAGCATATTACAACGGTGAACAAATAGCAGTTATTATGTTTATTATGTTTGGGGTAGTTATTACGTTTGGGGTAGAATATTAGCTATAAATACATCATGTGTCAAAATGTGTTAGAAAAAAGGTCTTGTATTTAAACGCGTTTTTTATTTCAAGAACGTAGACGTTAGTTAATTTTTTCACAAAGTGTTTGTTCCTGACGTTTTAAAACTTAAAGTAGTTCACCACTACCAATGTATGGACGTTACTTTTAAATACAAGTAGATTAAAAAATCAAAACATGAAAATGAAATGTAGCGTCAATGAATTTTAACCATTTAACCAAGCCAGGCTCAAACTTCATAAAGCTTTCAAAGGCACATATAGCTAATCGTCGCCAATGATCATATGTAATAAAATTCAACCTACAACATTGCCATAAGTTCTATTACACGTTTTCACCTGTTTTTAACCAGCCAGTAATCCTTGTTGGCGTGGCTTCCATATCCGACTGCTAACACACCGTGATCTAATACAGTTGTACTGCAATTTGGCTCGTAGTAGATGCCTGGTGAAAAAAAGCGTGATTAAGGAGACTTTGGTCATGTTCTCAAACTATGTGTGTTTTCTGTTCATCTACGCACCGTCAGAGTACAACTGAAAAGAAAGGTGATTGGCATCGATAGCAACGGAGATTGGTCCGACATTCGCCACCGCATTCGTCAAGTCATCTTCACTATCTTGTTTAATGTCCACGTAACCAGTAACGGTTGCTCCAATATCAGTTTTGGTAAACTTGCAAGTGCCGTCCTTCCACAAAAAGTTCTTGATTTTTAGTGTTTGCGTTTTGTGCCAAAAGCAAGGCATTTTACTGGTTAAAACTCTTACTGGTTAAAACTAGCGAAGCTTGTTCACAGTTTTAAAAAAGACCGTTCTTTATTCGCAGCAAAATTCAGGTACGTATTACATTCTGTAAATTCAAGTAAATTTCTGATTTTTTCAGAAAAAGATTGAGACATCTAGAAAAATTTTAGTCGATTTTTCAGTCATTCCAGTCAAACTCCTCACCATAGCCGTGTAAGGATAAGATGCTTCGGTGTCAATTCCACCATTTTCTTTGATGTACTTAAATGCGTTGTCCATCTCTCCACCACCACAACCAAAGTTTCCATAGTCACCACTGCAGTCTACTAGGTTCTGTTCGCTGAGGGAGACAAGTTTTCCTGTCTTATTAAAATGCTGACCTTCCAGGGATCCAGTCTAAGCAAATAAAACGTTTTAGAGCATGTACGGCGTAGGCTGGGGATGTAGGTAAGCACTCAGCTCGTTTCATGCAACAAATACAATTATCTGCTGGGGAGATTTTAAGTCGATAATCGCAAAGTTCACGATTAAACCTACTACTAATGAAGTTATGGGCACTTGCCACGAATGCAACGCCTGAGTGGTTCGCTTACTGAGGTAATTTTTTTGCTTGCATCATAAATCAACCGCAATACAAACGTATGCGTGACGACGTTTAAACTGTGCGTATTCACATAGAAGTAGTGATAAATATTAAAAACTATTTCAAAGCATCTTTTCAACGACCCTACAGGTTACTTACGGCACTAAAAGCCCAGCATGATCCACATTGGCCTTGATTCTTAACACGCGTTACAAAACCTTTTTCTCTCCAGTCAACATAGTCAGGTTCATCAGCAACATTCCTTGCAACGTGTAACTCAGCAGAACGTCTTCGAACAAAACCAGTGGAACTCAAGAAAAGAGCTTTGAACTCTTCACTTTCCTGCAATGTATGGAGCTGTGTTGTTGACATAGAAAAACAAACGCATAAAATAGGTCATTTGGTAGAAGAATAAGGCTTGCTAGGTTTGCTAATAATATTTGAAAGCACATTTTAAAAAAGTGGACATATTTTATGGGGCGTGGTTGCAGAGTCGCACCTGTGGTGCGCGTAATTATATAGGAAAAAATGTAGCAAATCTGCAGTTAAAATTTCCGTGGTATTTTTATTGACGTGACCGCAAGTGTGGGCGTAAAAACTCAATATATAAGAAAATTAACCTACCAAATCAGCAAATTTGTTCATCGCCAAGCGGTAAGTATGCATTCCTAAATCATATTCGTAATTGTGCTTCGCTACAAGATGCAGGTTCTTTTCCCAAATGGCTTGTCGATGCGCCTCTTCTGTTGGCGAGTAGGTTTTTGCTGTAAAATTAGATATACATGTCGGAAACGCTTTTCGGTCTTACAACCATGGCATACCATTTAGATTGCTTATGCGCTAACCGTGAGTAATCTTCCATGTTCCCCAGTCATATTTTGTACGTGAATGCACCATGGCACTCGCGTATGTCACACATAACAACAACGCAAACGTTTTCATGTTGTCAAGTAAAACTGTCACCAAACATATAACAGTGAATTTGTATCCTGCAAAGATTGAAAGCCAACTAATCGGTCTAGAGTTTGATAGGAATAAAAGAAAACAAAATGTAACCCTTCTACCTTATTATCTGAAGTCATACCATACTGGAAGGCAGTTGCCTGTCGTAAGCAACAGTCTGCTAAATGTCCGCACTTAGAGGCTATATAAAGCATGTTTTGATTGGCAGTAAAAAGAACTCGTGACAGTCAACTGACTAGTTGAAATTCTTCTGAAGACCAATGAAATGAAAGCGGTGAAGCGCAACAGCAAGTCATGGGACATACTTTATTGCTTGTTTGCGTACACCCCTGTATCACTTGCCAGCTGCGTTTTTATGTTTTATTGGTATCATTTCGTTGTTGCCACGGACAGCGGAGATTTTCATCACAGCGAACAAACCTTTTGTCTGACGTCACCATCACATGCTCCTCGGTGTTTTGCAGGTGCAGCCTGTGTTGACAGAATTAGCTTCGACAACATCAACCGAAACCGTGCCTTAACTCAGTGTCCCTAAACGTTTCGGATTCTGGGACAAATTCGCGATCTTATCAGCGTTCGCGGGCAAGACTATTTTGTGTATCGAAAAAAAACAACCATGACATTAGTCACGTTTGTATATTGCTATTTACATTTTGCTCGGTAAAATGTTTGCGACGTGACTTACATGAAACTGTTTCTTTTGTTGTATAGCAGTTGTGTGATTTACTTCCATGCTTGATGCTGCAATAAGGAGAGTATCGTGCAAATATGCATCTGAAATTCTTTTTACAACTGCCAGATAATGCTTACGCTTCAAACTTGAAATGCCTGCTACAATTTACAATTTCGCAGCACTGATGCAACCTAATGTAGAGTCGACACCAGTTTAGGCGCCAAGGCCAAGCGCATGCGCAATACAGGGTTGCCAGGTCCACAAATGGACCACAAATGCCAAATTGCTCATTAAAATAAGCCTAATAGCTTCAGAAATATGCCAAACAAACCGAAACAGGCCGACGGCTGTCCGTTTTGAATTACTCGAATGGGCACTGACTAAAATGCGGTGTTGTTATGGAACCAAGTCTAGCATCATTGCATATAAATATTGTTGATCTCCAAAAGTGCCATCTACTCTCATAGAAAATTCGCAGTAAGAAATACCTATAGATATTTCAAACAATAAAATACAGGTTGTGAAAATACAAGCATGCACCATGCCACAGTTTTTAATTACTTTGAATCTGGTACACTAGCAACTGGTATGTTATATACGTCACACCGCTACAAAATATCTACAGTAATGCAAAATGCAGTCACAGAGAACCCACAGAAAAAATACCAGACTTTCCAGGTTCACATGGACCAAATACGCCAAATTGCTAGTCAAAATATGCTATATAGTAGGGGTGCACAACACAGGTACCGTGGGTCAAATGTGGCCCGCTAGAGATTTGGAAAAGGCACGCAATCGATTTACTGAATGCATTCGATGTTTTTCATGGAAAACTGGAACTCTTTTCAGTTTACCATGAAAAACACCAAATTTTCATATAGTGAATCTAGACGGCATGAGATATGGGAAACGATTGGTGATCCGCAAACATTTAGTGAAGAATCGTTCGAATAATTCGTGTTTTACAACGCAGACTTCCATATTCGGACCCTTGATGGATACGGTACATTCCATTCCATGGGTGGAGGCGAAGCCATGTGTGTTACCCCAGCCTCAGGAGTTAAACATCTGGCTGAGATTGAACATTTTAAACGTCCCCAGCAGCAAGATTGGCAACAGTGAATAACGTGAAGTTGCAGAGATATACTTCACCAAACAGCAAAGGAATTGGTAACATAACGATGAAAGACCCTGTGGCACTCCGTTGCCTTCAGTAAACAAACTCTGTTCATCTGTTCCTTGGTTCGTTGTGGATGAGTGGATCCTGCCTCTCCCTTTCTAAAAATCCAGACTGGAGTGGATATATGGAGTTAGTGACCAAAGGCATTACCGATTATCAGACTTCTAAGGTGATAAGGTCACCATTTTCCAACTTGCTACCCCCAAGAGCTTGGACACAATTTATTCTGCCCTTGCACATGCAGTCAATAAATACAAAAGTTACGACCTGCAGACATGCTTCGTCACATTTGATCAGCCATTGTGCAAAAGTTGTGAATATGGTGGCTTGCTCAGTTAGTAACGGTGAACTCTCATCTGTCGTTGTAAGGCTAGACGAAAAATCTGAAAATATCTCTGAGACTGAAAATTTCAAGGACCGAAAGCCTCTGAAAAGAAACATCCACTTCATAACCTTTCGTGTAGGCACAGTCTGATTGGAACTGCAATATATTGTACTATACGTATATTGTGAACTCAAGTCACACTTATCCTGGATTATATAATGGCCTCTTTTATGAGTATTTTTGGTTCTTCGACATTCCAGTTAAAATCCCTATGATCCTGACTATGAGGTAATTCAGGGGTCTCCAAACTTTTTTATCCGAGGCCCACACAAGTTATTACACAACGGTTCGAGGGCAGGACATCTTACGTCACGTGACTGTTTGGGGACATGTTACATTATGCTAAATCTACAAGTTTTTCGTAAACCATTTATTTTTTCAGTATTGATAAAACTTCACGGGCCGGTTGAAATGGCTTCGCGGGCCGTAGTTTGGAGACCCCTGAGGTAATTCAACGCGATGCAATCATACTATGAAATCATAACGAGGTGATGACATCATGATCTCATGCTCTTTTGTTTATTCATGTTTACGTCAATTTTTCAATGCATTGTATGGCCGTTTAATAAAAAGCAATAATCCGTATGAAGCCATTTATCTAATTAATATAAGCAATGACGTCATGACGTCCTAGAGGTGAAGCCCAAGGGGGATACACGGGGACTTTTGATATGTTATCAACGCTACTGAGGGGAGGTCACATACTTATTTTCACCTTCTTACTAATTTTTTCCAACCTTTTTCCCATTTTGACTGGCTGATCTGACATACATGCCAAACAGCATTTTCTCAAGAAAAACCACTTCAAATAAGCCGAAAATCTGCAATTTGGGATTAAAATTTCCAACCTGGCAACCCTTGGACAATATAAGGGTGCTGGTGCGCAGTAATTTCCAACGGAAAAAGCACATTACGACCTAAAGTTTTTCTGTGTTTACGTTAGGCTACTTGTCTGTGTTGTTCGCAAAAGTATAACACTGCAAACGAATAGCCCAAGTCAGTAGCGTAGCCAGCCCAAAATTTTGGGGGGCCAAACTGTTTGACTTTCAGCGAGCATTTTTGTTTGGGACGCCGCTTCCCAAAGCACGAAATTACTAGACATGCTAAAAATTTGGGGGCATGTCCCCCTGACTACGCCTATGGCCCAATTAAAGTCCTAAATAAATCACTTCAATTTACACATTGCAAGTAAAGTCCAAACCGTTTGTAGTTGAGTTTTTGATCAAAGCGTCAAAGCTTGGTTTGTTTTGGTTTCTAAGGCCCATTTGGATAAAACTCTCACTTACAGCAAATATTGTGCTTTATGTTCTATATACTGTACACCTCACTATAATTTATCTACACGAAATTGTTACAATACCAAACATCCCTAGGAAAGCTCGCGGGTCGGATTGGAATCTTTCGCAGGCCGGATCTGGCCCGCGGGCCGGACTTTGTGGACCGCTGCTTTCACTAAACGGGACCCATGCTAAGCAAAATGTGGAAAAACAGCTCTGACAGATTACTCCTATTTAATGTCAGAAGCGTTGTAAAAGCTTCTAAACATAAAAACTATCTGATAAATCATGGCCATGATGTTGGTTTTCATTCATATAGTATTTATTCAACCATCTCTCCACAAAAACTAAATATTTTTGTTTGAAAAAATCAGAAAGGATTAAAATGTAGTACACACTCTTCTAAAAGTTTTTCAATCATTATTTTGCTTTTGCCAAAATAAGTAGTAGCGTTTTTGGGAATTATAGATATAATTCCTTATCTCTGCTTGTTGTTGAATAAACTTCATAAAACGTATACTACAGAATTTTTTTATGCATTCATAGAGCCGAAATCTTCGTAAAAATGTAGGTAATTTTTATTGACTTGAGGCAGATATGCATAATAATCAGATTGGTTTGGACAGTTATATACATAAACGTAGTCATAAAAACTGCCTGAGTTTACTCATTTTTGCTACAGAGGCTGCAAAAGTCGTACTCGGCAAAGCTTGTTTGCTTCTATATTTATTGCTTGCAGCTAGCACGTCATAAATCATGCTACAAAATGAAAACAAATTAAGAATCCATCTTGAAATAAGCACAACAGAAAGTTGTGTCCCATTAATCAGAAAAAACTCAGGTGTTTGCAACCTTTTTCAGACAATGTACCTCTTCAGCATTTCGACAGATGAGCATGTACCCTCAAAATATCTTTTGAAAAAAAGGCTGAGTAAAATAACAAAAATCCACAAAACTTTAATGAAGCTTTTAGATTTTTAGAACTGCAAGATAGGCAAAAGTAGACAGACAAATGTACCCCTAGTAGTGGTACATGTACCCCAGGTTGGGAATGAGAACCCCTGAGATAACTCAAGGTGAAGCGATTAGTTTGGAAAGCTATCACTGAGTCGCTGTAGTATTAGAAAATCACCGTATACATTTATCTGCTAGGAGTAAACAGATTTATTGTTCATTGTATGGAAAGTAAAGTTGGTGAGTCGAAAAATGAGCAATTCTTGGAAATTAGAGCGCTACATTACCATTGTAATTCACAAGAAAAAACTAGAAAACAACCATTCTAGTTGTTTCGGTTATTAGGTGTGTTGCTTGCGCCTGACAACGTTGCACGCTGCAAAGCATAAAAACAACGTATGAGAACGCTGCATTCCGGTTTTACTTTGCCAACGGTTTTTAAAATGCTAGTCTTCAAATGCTGCAAGGTATTCCCCGTGCATGGTGCCAAACGTGTCATTGAAACAGAATTCAATAAACCTTTTCTAATTCATGAAGAACATGACAGAGCAAGACCTGCTACTGCCTCCAACTCCTCTACTGTACACAGTACCTCGTTCTTTTGTGTCGTTTCGTCTGCAGCCTTCCCTTCCACAAAATAGCATGAAATTTAGTCGAAACGTTTTTGGGTTTCCTACTGATTCACGTAAAACAATCGACACGATTGACGAAATGCAGAACGCAGCCAACGTGCTTTGAGTACGGCGACAGTATAGTCGGCATGCGGCTTGACCAACAGTCATATTGAGATTCATGAAAACTCGTTGGAAGATCCTGGCGTTATCAACATGCAATGTGATTAGATGAATAACACTAAATTTATTGAATGATTTAGACAAACTGTTGACGAGTATTTATTGAATTGATCGAATACCGACAATTGACTCTATGCGTACCAAAGTTTGCTGGAGGCCCCTGGGATCTTGAGGCCCTAGGCTTAAGCCTACATATGCTATTGGTAAATCCGGCCTTGATCGACGTTTTGCAACATAAAGATAAGTGGATGAGTTTCTTGCTGTGGCTCTTTGCGGTAACACAGTAAGAAACGTGGCTCTTGATCTCTGGCTGGTAGGCCACCCCTGCAACAGATGCACGTTAACAAACCATGGTACTCAGCTCTAACGCAGAAACTTTGGCAGAATACCAGTTGTCTCAGAATACCAGTTGTCAAAAGACCCAGGTCTCAAGCTCTTTGTATCGAGACTCTGGGTCACCTCCGCCCTATCGCCATGTGTTTGAAAAGCTCCGGCAGTTCACTTGTGCGCTGTTGGTTTGATCCTTGAAGGAAATTTGAAAGAAGTTGGAAAAATTGGATGAAATTTGACGAAACGCACATTCGGCTGTCTCTTCATAAATAATAATTGTATGTCGCAATAGTGACGTACGCAAGTAAATCCATCACAATTTATTTGCACAGGTAGACCGGTTTCGTGTATGCAGAGCCGGATTAAAGGGTAGGGGGGCCCGGGGCAATTTTTAGTGGAGGGCCCCTATGACGTAATTCATGACGTCATCGTTTGTAAAAGTTATGTTTTCGCTGATTAGCAAGGTTCCCGTTTGGTT
>Ga0210059_1005059_pt1 | contig 21211 bp, 9 predicted proteins | sample Ectturendosymbi2_FD_188042 | JGI IMG/M metagenome (GOLD analysis project Ga0210059, IMG submission 188042) | Ecteinascidia turbinata endosymbiont from Florida, USA - Sample 2 (SPAdes) (version 2) | ecosystem: Host-associated > Tunicates > Ascidians > Unclassified | place: Key West, Florida...
TGCATTTGCACGTGCGATACTGAACTTTGGCATTTTGTACTTCAGACTGTTTTACCGACCGGTCGATCACGAGTTAGCGAGAAATTTTCCAGTCGATCCCAATCGAAGACAAGTTGGCCACCCCTGACGTAGGTGAACCAAGTTATTTGGCTGAAATGTATTTCGAACCGTTTAATTTGGAGGGCTTCAACGAACCATGGGGCTACCATATCTTATGCCTATTTTCGCTGGTAATGCTTCTTTGTACAGTGGTAGTATGCTTTAGCTCAGTCATTTTGTTTTGTCATATAAAGTCATATTTTCTGAATCATAAAGTCATATTATCAAGTTTTTTAGGTCATAAAAACTAGCCCTAGCCATCAGGAGCTAAGCATGGCAAAGTTTCTGAGGAGAAAAAGCGCAAGAAGCTGGCGGTGTTACCTAAAACGCTGTGACTGAAACGCTTTTTTTTTCAGCAAAGCTTTGAAGCAGCAACGTTAAAACAGTAGCGTTAACCAGAGCACCTGAAAAATGTAGGTGAAAATCACGACATAAGTTTCGAAGAACCTTTCACACTCAGACTCACTGGTGTAGGAGGCGGAGTGCACGCGCACCCCCAAAACTTTTGATTTGTGCAAATCCGGGCAAAATATGTGGAAATTTGGCCAAAATGTGTGAATACCTTCACAATATCGCTGTATATGCTTTGATTTGCGCCCTGCTAAACTTCCGTTGGACGGCGGAGCGTTAGCCGCTTTCAATGACCTAAAGAAGTTGTTGAGCAATGCTTGCTTGACGACTATCCAAAATGGAGTCCCCTTTGAAGTTGAAACAGACGCTTCAGACTACGCGATAGCTGCAATTCTATCACAGGGTGGCTGCCCTGTCGCATTTATGTCTCGTACACTACATTCTTGCGAGAAACATTCACCCTGCTGTCGAGAAATGGCATCTTCGTCTATACGACACACCTGAGCACTCATCAAAGCAACATCGACACATCGCAGGAGAATCATTTCAGGTAATTTATTGCGCCTTTGCTCTGAAAAAAAATCTCATGTTGAGAAAGCAGGTCAGTAGTTGAATGGAAGTGCCCGCGTGGTCGTGATTGGCGGCTGATATCACGTGACTAGCCGCTTACCCACCAAGATATTGTAACGGATGGGTAAGTCTGGCCTTAGGGAAATTATGACCACTTGAACGCATTTGAACAACGCTTGCTTAGATGGGTTTCGCAAGTGTGCGCGCCCCTTGAGTGAAAATATCATTTTCTCTTCTGCAAAATAAACATTTCGCAAACACATCAAAGGACTTTTTCACACCAGCGATTCTGATGAGAAGAGCTTCGTTGGCCCCAACCGAGGTGCATAGTCTTAACAGAAAAAAGGAAATGAAGCTGTGTCAACGACCAACGCACTATTGGAGTCAGCTGCTTTCCATCCGCTTCACGCGTTCCACCTATGGCGCCGGAATCGATCAGAACACGAGAGGTTGCGATATTGAACCGTGCAAAGCATCCTGCAACCACGGTTAGTGCTTGCTTTTGGGCTGGAATATTTCCAGAAGCTTCTTCACTCTGAAATAAGATCAGTGATTTGAAAAATCTCCATTTTTCTAATATTGCCATCAAATAGCGCGGCCCGGGTGCAAGTTCAAGACCGGAGCGAAAGTATGAAGTTTTAATGTTTCTTTCTGCTATTAAGGCCGAGCCGTTGCTGGTGGAAGTCATCCAGGTCTTGGCACGTCGTGTAAAATACGCGTCTGACTAAATGATAGAAAATAAAAAATGTTCTGAAGAAATTTCAAGCATGCGTTCAGATTTTTATGATTTTCACATCCAAACATAAGATATTTTGCAGAACAACCAGCAATACTGAAAAATAACCTCGTCACACAAAATCTTCACAGCATGCGTGGATATGTTCATCAGCCAAACAAGGAATTTAATCACTGCAGCTTTTCTCTACTTTTTTTTGTTTTTACTTAGCAACTCTGAAATCACTCTTAACAAAAACAAACGTTGTAAATGTTCTGAACAATGCGAAACGTCAGCAACAACCCTGCGCATTCTTCCACAGTTTGTATCTTTTAAATCGGAATTTCGGCGTGGGGAGGGGAAGTTTGATGTTTCACAACCTGCCGCTGAACAAAGTTTATAATTCACGGAATAAACGACAACACCGAAGCATCTGAACTCGTCTTACGTGTTGGCCAGTGTTCCTTTTTCGCTTTCGTGAAGACTGAGCAGCGATTCCAGAGCCGAGAGACGAGCAAACTTCGTTCGACGCTCCACAACTCCGGCCTTATCAACACAGCACAGGGCGTGGACGCATTTGACAGCAGCCCTGCGTAACTGCGCAGACGATGCGTTTGTTTATAATGCGCAGTGAGTGACCTGGTTTCGCCATCAGATACAAATAGTTGAATTTAAAAAATCAGGTCGCTGGTTGTTACGTCAGCGAGGTGCAAAGCACGACAATACAAGACTATGAGGAAGAATTAATTTCGACCTGGGATCACCATTAGTTGCGAAGAACGGTGGTATAACAAACTTGACGTAGAAACAACTTTCAAACAATGTGGATCTTGCTGCCATTCTGCCGCTCAGCGCTCGGGTTTGTGTTTCGTCAACGTTAGTGCGGTTGCCCCCCATCAGCTTTCGTATACCATTCCATCACTTTATTCCGATTGTCTTCATTAACCACTCCCGCTTCACCGCCGCTGGCTAGTTTATTTGGAGGCAGTGGAGCAATGGCGACACGGTGGCTTAGTTTCGTTTTTTGTTTTAAGAAGTTCGTCAGTCCGTTATTGCTATACTATATGCCAGAGACCCCAGTATTTATCTATAAAGCCCCATTGGCAGCGAATTTGGAGCTGGGGTATTTGTGCGTGGCTGCTATCAACAGGGTCCATACGGAATGACAATTAAAAATGTAACAAATTTCCAAGGGGTTTCTAACGACTACTCGAATCCAATTTGATAGTCACAAACCAACAGTTGTGTAATTTTTGCTTTCACAAATTGCACTGGTTAAAAATTCTGCAAATGCAGGAAATGAGACCCTAAATCAATAAGTTTAGCAGTACAATGAGTTACACTGCATCTGCACTTGAAATGCTAGCACTTTGTTTTGGCTGAGATGACATGCTAGTTATCGGGCGCCGTTCGTAAAAATATTATATCTGACAGATTTAGCACAAAAACTGCTATCTCTACGCATATTTAGCTGTCTCTGCGCGCATTTAGCTATCTGTGTGCGCATTTAGCAGTCTCTGCGCAGAGATAGCTATCTCTGCACACATTTAGCTATCACTGCGCGCATTTAGCTATCTCTGCACATATATAGCTAAATCTGCATGCACACAGTATATAGCGCTGAAGCGTGTCGGAGGAAAACATGGTATCCTGTCTGAAGAAAAACTTGGTGTTCTGTTTCAGTAATCCAGACAAAAGCTGGGCTACTGCAAGGCATGAATTCCTTGGCGTCATATAAAGCTACGTGGTTTCAGGTCTAAATTATACTGGTTTGATAATAACATTGGTTTGTGGAGACGATGGGCTACAGTAAACTTGTGGTGGTGGTCTCAGTGTTAGTGCCATTTTTTGCTTAAAGTTTCAAAGAGGATCTCGTCAAGACTGACCATTCCAACTGTTCTCACCAGGCGCAGCTCACTGCCTCTCAGCGCCTTCAGATGCACAAAGAGAATGCTCTCACAGAAAGAGCGCGTTGAAAGCGAAGTGCTCACTTGGAGATGAGCACCGTTTTGTAAAGAGAATAACGCTTTCATAGAAAAAGTGCATCGAAATGAACTGCTCGGTTAGGGGTTCATGCCCGAAACTAACGTTGGCAACACACATCACTTTAGTAGCATTATCACAGTAAACTCTACTGCTTGAAGAATCATTCTCTTTGTGCACCTAAAGGCGCTGAGAGGTGATGAGCTGCGCCTGGTGAGAACAGTTGGAATGCTCAGTCTTGACGAGATCCTCTTTGAAATTTTAAGCAAAAAATGGCACTAACACTGAGACCACCACTACAAGTCTACTGTAGCCCATCGTCTCCACAAACCAATGTTATTATCAAATCAGTATAATTTAGACCTGAAACCACGTAGCTTTATATGACGCCAGGGAATTCATGCCTTGCAGTAGCCCAGCTTTTGTCTGGATTACTGAAACAGAACACCAAGTTTTTCTTCAGACAGGATACCATGTTTTCCTCCGACACGCTTCAGCGCTATATACTGTGTGCATGCAGATTTAGCTATATATGTGCAGAGATAGGTAAATGCGCGCAGAGATAGCTATCTATGCGCAGATATAGCTAAATGCGCGCAAAGATGGATATGTCTGCGCAGGGATAGCTAAATGCACGCAGAGATAGTTATCTCTGCGCAGAGATAGCAGTTTTTGTGCTAAATCTGTCAGATATAATAATTTTACGAACGGCGCCCCATAGCTAGTAAAGAAGCTGGTAACCGGGTTAGGATGGTTTGGTTTGCACTCTTACTGTTGTTTTCATGCAGCGTAGTTTTCGTACGACTTTCGACAGCAGCGACTCACATCCACGAATGTTTCTCTTTTTTTGCCTGCACAGCCAAATGCTTTCTCTCTACTGTCTTTTACTTCTGTCAACCAACTGTGAAACTGCGAATCAGTCAACCACAAACATCGGAAAAAGCACGTCTTATCTGATATTCTCACAAAACAGCTCTGTTATACATACTTCCTTAACTAATATAAAATCTTACTAATCTGATGCACATCCAGTGGCAGCAAGAAAGGAAGGAACTGGATACTGTTATTCTACAAACGCACAAAGAAATGTTTTGCGCAAGGACCATGACTTGTACTGATAACAGCCAAAAGATTTTAATAAAGGCAAAACCTAGCTCATAATTTTATTGCCAAGAGAAGATTGCTGTTGGTTTATTTTTATAAAATGTTAAGCATCGTATCCCACGAGAATGCGATTGGAATGTTCACTCAAATGCGTTTCTTAACCTTGCTCCTTCTGTATACATGTCACAGATTTCAATGATAGATTGGATGGTGCAGAAACACACGTCATAGGTATAATGCAATACTTTTTTGGCACCTGATGCTTTTATGCTGCCAGATTGAACAAATTCAAAATTTCTTCTGCGTCGAGATGCCCATTATCTGCGTAGCTGCATCAAGGTACGCGCTTTTGTTCGCCAAAGTTGCAGAAAAATGTTGTACTAAACGAGTAAATCCGGATCTTCGCCTAATTCGGAGAAATTGGAGGTACGAATGATTTCTACTGTTTTTCTTAATAAAAAGCTTCGGATATTCCGGATTATTTAATACGGATGGAAGTTGCTCTTTTTGGATCTCGTAATCCGCATTTTCCTGCTTCACAACCGTGCGTTCCTACGCTAATCCACGTTGCTGTTACATGCTTATTAATATTCATAGCAACTGATTACTGTAACATCGTAATCGCTCGGCTGACTAAACGAAACATTAGTCTGCACGTATGACGTAACAATCAGTTGTCATGATTGCTGCCTAATACTTTTTGGGTAATCAGCGCGTAAGGCTAAAAACACGTGCTGCAGTGCCTTTTGGGTTCTGCACTTTATAAGACCGCTGTAACGTTATGCACTTGGCCGTTCATGCCATGGCATATTTTGTTACCCAAATAGAGGGTGAGGTACGCTTATGGTACAGTCGCTGAAACACCTGCGACAGTCCAAAATTTCTTATTTCTTCGTTTTAGATGTTGTTAGTGTAAATACATGCAGCCATACTGTATCAACAAACTTGTTTTGCTGAAAAGAATTCTATCATCATTGTGTCGCTAATGCGTTCAATTAATTTTACCGGTATCCTACTATCTGGATATCATCAGGCTTGAAACAAACGTCACCAATATTCGCCTGATCCGGTTGAATTTGTTTTTCAAATCGAATCCGGATTAACCGAGATTTGCTATATATTGCATCCATGTACTCAACAACCTTCTGCGCCTTCAAGTGTTAAATGAAACTTCTAACATTCTCCTTACGGTGTGCGATGTTAAACAACGCAGTTGCATAGGTGTTCTAGTGGATGCAAGATTTCACTGCTCATGACTGAAGTCGTCACTCCAGCTCCGCTTGACATTTCTGTTGAAAGCACCCTGAGCAACTACTATCATACAACCTCCGCTGCTTCACCATTAATGCCTACATACAAAAATCAACTGCTGTGCAACCAGCCAGGCATTACACGTACACCGTGCAGCTCATGGAAGTGGCAAAGACAAAAACATGAAAAAAGTCACATGGTCTCCTACAAGCGAACCAAAACCACATTGTGTACTGGTGTATCCCGTGCATAAACATGCAACAGATTCTCAAGCATTAGTTAAAAGTTCGTATCTAAGCTAAGCCCTGAAACTATCCAATTCAATAAGCTATCAACAAAGCATCTTAATTTCAATGACATCCATGGATAACCGTTTTTTAATGATTTTCAATGACTGTATGAACCCTGGATACATTCATCACTTAAACGATTGTTTTTGCTTCTTTTTGACACCTAGCATTTGTGTATAGTGAGTACTGTATAGGACTAACTGCACATGATTTGCAGCTCGCCAATCTTTCAACTGCCTAATTTTTCAACAACATTCGCTTGAAAGATGATCCTGCTTTATGCGCAAAATTTTTTACGCAGTGTCGCGTACAAATGCATTAACAGAAAGTATTAAAACCCTAGGCATGGTTTGCCATTAAGCTAAACACACGAAGATAGCTCACCGGTGCATGGCTGTCCGTCATAAATTCCACCAATCTGAGCAACAGGTTGTCATTGTCATGGAACCACTTGCACACAGTGGCGGCGCCATCGGCGCATGCGATACAGTGCAAGACTTGCACCGCAAAGGTTCGAACTTGCGACCTTAGGACCGGACCGGATGATTGTAGTTTCGAGCCCGTGTCGTCCTGGAGTTCGGATGTCGACTCGATGACGGTCGCGCACGCTTGCATTATGATGTCACCGTGTGACTTCATCACGGCGTCGGCGTGCTGCAATGGATTGGAACGTGAAACGACGTGCAGTCGACGCAGCAAAAGAAAGGAGGGTGCTAGACGCTACGAGAGTGTTGCCCAACAATTTGAACGGACTGCGTGTCACGAAACCGCAGAATGATCACGAGCGCCACAACGGTAAAACGCGTGTCTCTCATGCTGATAGTCGGGTTTGGTTCCCAGTCGGGTCACAGCGAAGACTTTCAAAACGGGATTAGCTGACTCTCCGGTCTCGTGCTCGACGTTGTTGAATGTGCGCAACAAGAAAGCTTCAGGTGCAGTGCTGCCAATCACTCCCCACCTCTGCAGCATTCACTACGAAGGTAGCCGCACACCCCATGGCGCAGGGTAAGAGGAGCTGGGCGTGCGGGTGGACAAAAAAATCATATTGAAATTGTTTCTTCTTTGCTGGACGATCGCACGTGCTCGTCTCGTTTAATAACGTAGCGGTTTTCGCAACGTGTCAATAGCCGTTGTAAACGATATAAAGGAAGCTACTTAGTTACACACCGCCTCAGTGACGAGTACGTTGTTGAAAAGACCGAGAGTCTTCGTGACCAGATCGTATCTATCGCTTGTGATTAACGAGAAGAAAAGATCCGATCCGATTTTGTCCATCACTCGCATCTTCCAGTCCAAATCTGCCTTAAATACAATTACCCGCTGCCGTGAAACACACGTCAAATTTACATCGAATTTTCACACCTAGCGAAATTGCAAAATTTATCACTGCAACCAGTCAAGCCAGGTGCTGCAGCCATGAACACAGTTTGCATTCTGACAAAATTTGAAGGGTTAAAGTGCAATTCAACGGCACCAAAAAAGTTGTAACAACGCAATTATCAGCGACAAATAAGAAAAAACAAACATGTTTGCAAACACCAACAGCGTTTTTCGCTTGCGCTCTATCAGGCCAAACATGAAAATCCTCCGATGCAGTTGTTAAGAGTACAACCGCCAGATCAAAGTCTTCACGAGTATGCAGACACTTGAACACTTCTAGTTAAACCACGTGTCCAACCGAACTGTCCCCAGAAATTTCAATTGCAAACGAATTCAACAATACGAATGGCGTTCATAAAGAAAAGAAACACCAAGCACCTTGTAAGCGACGTTCAGAAAAGCCCATAAACCGTTCCGTTGCACGTCTTCGTTTTCGCAGCCGGCCCAAGTCTTGAGCGTGCTCAAGATGTCGGCGGCGAGGAGCTGGTTCTTGCACGGACTGAAGCACAAGAGCAAATTTCCCACCACTGCGCTCACCGCCGCGCACTCCCTCATTGACGTCAGGTTCTCGCTCGAATACCGCTCCTGAGTAATCTGGAGCGACAACTGAACTGACGGTTGTTAAGTCACCAAGCGGTGAAAATGGAAATATACAACATGCTCTGCCAGATTTTTTTCTCTGGTACTCGTCTACACAAATGTGCGAAAAGACGAGGGATGAAACGACACACGCGTTTGAAACGACACACGCGTTCTATCACAATCTCAGTTTTTTCACTGTAGCGGATCTTACGTTCCTTATTGGCAACCGCATAATCGTACTCCCCAACTTCTTGGTTACCAGCCCTTGCTGAGACAAACACGTCCATGTCACGAGCTTTCGACAGATATTAGTCGGGTTTCGTCAAATTCGGTTCAAACTCCCGCTACTGGGAAGCGAAAACTTTAATCTCTAATACGAGACGATTCATCGAAGCGAAAACAACAGCAAAGCATTTTTATCCTGGTATACAGAAAACGAAATACCAATCAAGTGCAATTGGCTGCAGTCTAATTGTGCAGTTAATACAGGACTGGAGAGAACATAGGCGTCTACGGAAACTACATCAAAGGAAACAACAAAACCAAAAGGAAAAAAAACAACAGGGATACAACACCAAAAACAACCACCAAGTACTTTTAAGACTGGCCTCCATATGTCGTTGTCTTCAAACAAAGTTCGCAAGATTTGCACCGATCTCGACAAGCTGAGTAAGCACTGGAGGGCAGCGATTCTCACCTACAATTAAAGAGTTAGGTTTTTCAAAAAGGCAAGGAAAACGCTCGATTTATTTACGGAAATCACATTACTTCTGCCGTTGTGTTCGTTAAGCCATCGTTCAGGCAACGCATCAGATTGCTGTTTGCAACAAGTTTTCTCATATCTTCATCACTGGACAGCAAGGCAGCATAAGCCAGAAACACCGCTTCCAGCAAATCATTGCTATTCTCCAGTTCTTCGTTGAACTGCGAGAAAAAAGCAACGACAGTGATGCAGCAGCAAGGCAACAACAAGCCATACAAACAATCTAATTACCAAGACGCGATCTTTGTTGATTTGTTACGATTTTGCGAACACTACAAAACCATCTGAGTTATCCAGAGCTGTTGTATCACTTTAATACCATTCCGGCTTTTCCTTTGGGATAGTAAATTGATGCCGACGTTAGCGGGGCTGAAATGACGGGGTCTGTTTTTTGCTGAGTGTTTTTCGAAAAGTTGTGGACCACAGCTCAAACAGCACCACTTGTTCAGTGTCCATCTCGCAAATTTCGAGTTCTCCACCCATACCTCCAATTTCGGTCTACTGGCGTTGGGGCTATTTCAATCTTTGCCATTACTACTAATTACTACTAACCTTAAACCAAGCCGTTAACTATTCATAACAGCAGCAAGGTTGACCACTTTGAAATATGCATGACGTTTTTTGTGTAATGACAAGCTCATTGAAGACAACAACAACAATTTAGTTTGGCCAGATAAAGTTCACGTATGGAGACAATCAAACCAGGAAGCAGTCCGAGTCCAGTCCTGATCCGATAAAATTGAATCCGATCCAGTCCTGATCCGATAAAATTGAATCCGATCCAGTCCTGAACCGATAAAATTGAATCCGATCCAGTCCTGATTCGCAAAATTTTTGAAAATCATCAGTCCGATCCAGTCCTGATCCGCCATTGTAAAATCATTCTTTTTTTCTTTTGCCTCATGACGCAAAAGAACTGCTGGAGCTATTTTGCCTTCAGCCAAATACGATTGGTTGGAAGGCAAAATAGTTCCAGCAGTGCTTTTGCGTCATGAGGCAGAATAGACACAGCCTTTTGGCATTTCCAAAATTTAACAAGGAAATGTCTATTTGGCATCAGAAGGAAAAGCATTGCTGGAGGTATTTTGCCATTAGGAAAATACGACTGCTTGGATTGGTCAAGTGACAAGGATGATACACTTGGATTAGCATAAGGTCCTTGTTACATGACCTAAAACCCTAAACCTATGAACCCAAAACCTAAACCCAAACCCCAAACCAAAATCTATAAACCCAAAACCTAAACCGAAAACCTAAACCCAAAACTTAAACCTAAACCCAAAATTCAAACCTAAACCTAAGTTGAACCTAAAACTTAAACTGGAAACCTAATTCATAAACCTAAACCATAAACTTTTTGAAAATGTACATCAAAAGCACTCTTATCAAAGGTGTAACCTCAACAAGCTAACCCAAAGGAACTGGTGAGAGTAGAGCCAACGAACTATCACACAGCAGGCATATAAACTAACCACTCAACTAAGTTTACTTTGCTATTAGAACTCAACGTTATATGTGCACAAAAATGGGTAGTTCGAATTGCAAAATAGTCCTAGGAAAGTTTTTGCATTTGATGGCAAATAATACACTACCATTTAGCAAACCTGTGAAATCGGATCACAACTAAAATTTTTCATATTTTCAGAATAATCACATTAAAACAACAAAAATTTTATCAGTCCGATCCAGTCCTGATCCGCCAAATTTCAAAAAAAATGCAGTCCGAGTCCGATCCAGTCCTGATCCGGCCAAAATTGGCTTCAGTCCTGATCCGTGCTCATCTCTGAGGAAATATCTTGTCTGCCGCTACCTAACCGCGTACTGTCGAACATCCTGAATTGAAACATGTCTCAAGACACTGCGCTGCAGTGGGCCTAAACACAAAGAAGAGAATAACATGGAAATTAAAGGGGAGAACTGTTAGAGTATCATCATAAAACAATGCCATACCTTTAACATGAAGCCTGTGGCTCCATGCGGCGGAGAAAAAACATGCTGCTTTCTGCACCGAAACTTTAACAAACTGCATGGTACGAACTTGGTATTTTTAAAAAACATTTAAACAGCGCTTACTTTTTTCATGTCGTCTGCATTCTGGGTGTCAGCAACAACCGGATGCCGAAAATAAGCTTCTAATTTTCTGGGAAACTGCTCGCAGATGAGAGCGAGGCGCTGCAGATTCGGATTTGCCTCGATCAGGTAAGCGACAGTTTTACCACCAATCACCCTTTCCTCAATGCCAGATGTGGTGGAGCACATTCGCACCAAACAAGGCATCACCTGGCGGAGGCAGGAACGCTTAACAAGTTGAACTAGACAATACACCTGAAAATATTGGCCTAAACAATATTCCGCAGTGTAAGCGTTGTAATTTATCTGTCTTAGCTCTGAGCTGAATCACATTTTGTGTGCTTGCCACAACAGAATGATACGGTATCAATTGGGCCAATGTGTTTCGAGCATGTCCGTAGTCAACAGTGGCGCAACTGGCGCGGGTCAGAAGAACGAATGGCCCCCCTGGCAAGTTCAATGCAAAAAAACAGTTTTTAGATTTCGGTTTTAATATTCTTTTGGTTTTCAGTACGTTGTTGCTTTTCCTTGCGTTTTTTGAAGTTTTTTTCCACTGATTTAGGGTTTTAGTATAGCCATCCATTTCTCAAGTTTTTTTTCTGAGTGTTGGCTAATGGGCCCCCTACACTGGCCAGTGGGGCCCTTTCAGCTAAGTTTCTCCCTGGCTCAAACCTCTAGTCACGCCACTGGTAGCCACTGTGCAACAGCCACGACACAAACCAATTACCTCGAAAAAATAGGGTAGCGATTCGTGATGCAAGCACACAAACCTTTAACGAAATGATTGTGCTGTCCACGTTTTCCATTGCATTCGCTCGGTACATGAAAGTCAAACACCTGGCGGCGTGGAGCTGAATTTTCGTTGGTTGTGCGCGCGAAAGTGATGCCAGGAGAACATCTAACGTCGAGGTGTCTTTGTTGCTTTTGGCTGCAGACACCACAGGCACGATATTAAGCGTTGAAGCACATCAACAACAATGAAGTCATGCAAACATATTTTGTAAGCTATCTACAAATTCAATCACTAAGCGCAGACAGCAGCGTAACAGAAAGAGATTTATGTCATAGGTTTCCTAAAACCAGCCTCTTTGACAGCCCGATTAATTTGTTTTTATAGTGTCTTAGCAAGAAACCGGAACTCCGAACTGATTTACCTGATTTTTGCCAAGATCTACAGTTACACATTATTTTATTTACCTACAATTTCCGAGCAACATTGTAATTGGCGATACGCGCGCTTAAAATATGACTTGGTAATCAGAAAATATATTTTTGGCAATTAGCGTTGGCGTAAAACTTGCGAAAAGCATCCACATAAAAGCGTTAAGTCTAAAAATATTTCAATTGCAACGCAAGCCCTAAGCTGTAAATTTCCTGAAAACGTTCCAAACTACTGTATTTATTCGATTATACGCGCGAATTACAAATATTTCTTCATCACTTATGCGGCTTATATTTTTCCCTACCAGACCAAGCTCGTCTTCACAGACTGAAGGGGTTATTGATGACGATATTGACAGCGACACGGGCACGTGGCTTAAGAAATAAAATCCAGAACATTCAATAGTGTTTGCGTTGGTGAGATTACGGTGGAGAACTTCTCACCGTAGGTTTGCAAAATGTTTAGTGATGCGGCTGGTGTTCAAGCGCCGCTAAATTTCTTGCTCATGATCAATTCATGCGGCTTGCACACAAGGGCGGCCTACAATCGAATAAATACGGTAACTGTTCACAGGATACAATAGAATCACTACAATTCGACTGTTCCGGCAGAGACGGCTGTATTCTATTTATGCAACAAAACTAGTTCACATATGCAAAACTAATTCACCGGTGGAGATGTTTAAATTAAAAGCCATTTACTTGGCGTCTAACAGATCCATGTAACGCTAATCAGCGAGTTAACAGTTAACACATATATAGGTTTCTATCAACTTCAATGATTTGTGCTTAGGGATACAAGCATTTCATCCAAGCTTTCAAAACTTCACTTAGTAACACATATTGGAAATCCGATAAAATATCATTTCCAATCGATTCCATTTGACTGTCCTTGAACAGGAAAACAACATCGGGTGAGGCCCACGTCGATTTTTGAAAACGAAATCAAATAAAACTGATGAAAATGCCAAAATATTTGCGGTGAGATGACAACTGATTAACAAACTTTTCATATTTGTAGAAGTAGCTTTGTCGGCGACTTTTCTTTATAACGCCAGGAATGGAGACACTGGAGTACAGTGCACACGGAAACGGTTCCTCCAGGTTTTGCTCACCACATAAAAGAACCAGAAACACAACGGACGCAAACAAAAGCAGAAAGCACCTTTCAGGATATTTTGCGATGCGTCAAAATTCTTATGACACAAAGCGGCAGTGGCTTGAAGAGCTTTCAGTTTCACTCGAATCATCTCACAGGCGAGGAGTTGCGCAAGGGCTTCCAGCACGCCGTGGTTGCATAGGATATCTTGGTGAATTCTTTGCTGTGCGAAGAGACAGAATCAGAAAAAGGTATCAAAACACGTACTAGCTGCCAACTAAAGGTAAGCACAGTGACTGTAGTTGCATGAAAAACTGGCGAAGACTGAATTTTAAATAGAGTCATAGACCTGCAAACGTGTAACCTCATAATCGAGCTATTTTTACATTCTAGTTCTTTCTCAGAACTGAAATTTGGTTTCTGTAGCAAGTCGCGCGTCACAAAACAACAGCATTTCGTTAGTTAGCTGATTTACATAAACTCCCCCCCACTCTGCGGAGAACTTTTGTATGTTCAAACCTTTTTCTCATTGGTCCTATGGTTTCGCAATCCAACCACATTTTTTGTGCCAACCGCGACTACAAGAACAATTAAATAATCTTGCATAATATTTATTTTAACTGGTTTAGAATGGCACTGGAAAATGGGGATAATATATCCAGCCTACAATGAGACCAATCTTTGTACAGCATAACATAAACACTCTGTTCTTCCAGATATATCTTTATGCTTGCATTGATTAAGAGTTTACTACCAAAAAGACTAAAATGCCTTCAGCAATACGAAATAACAAAAGCACATGCCTAGAGCAACCTGCAAACTTACCTTGCAGCAGTAATAGATAATATCGCAGGTACATTCTTGAGTGCAAACGGATTGATTCATGCAATTTACGATCCTTGAGATATCAGTGACATTCATCAATAAAATATCGCCAATAATTTGAGGAAAAGCAACAATAGAACGAATACAGCGAAGACAAGCTTGATAGAACCTGAGCAAGACATGCAAATGCTGAGTACATCCTACAACACGACTTCACCTTCGCTGCATGTCGTTAACCTCAACCCTATTTTATTTCAATGAAAAAAGGTAGATGTATTAGACCGATCGACATCTTAGACCGATGACTTCACTTTCACGTACGGTTTGCAGCAGCAATTTTCTGCCAAGTTAATTAAATTACGCCAAATCTTGTCATGCTTAGGTGCTACCAATTTGCTAAGTTTCTGCATTACATCGTCTCGCCATAGGATCAACTATTTCAAAAAATACAGTACCTGTCGGCTAAACCGATTTGACCACACTTCAGGTCTACCTTGGTAACCACCAGTGCGGCTGTGAATTCATTCAAGAAGTAAAATACAAAAAAAATACAGAAACAAAAAATACACACTTAAAGGTGGCATGTGGATAACGCTAATGCCGATGTATGTTGGACCTGAATAGAAACATGGTGATAACCATTATTTGTCATAAAACTAAGATTTTATTACGCCGTTCCAAATAATTCTGACTTTATGTTCTTTTCACCTGCGGACCTTTCAACTTTCCTTTCCATGGCGATTGAGTACGACTAATTCACCCAACATTAAGCCACTCTGCAGTCAATACATACTGTGGCGTTTTTATTACAAGGGGCTCCTCGCCTGTTTTTGTGCTTTGACTTGCAATACTCCTGTTTACCAACAGACTTAGATGCAACTCAGGTAACAAACTTCTAAATACTGTAAACTGGGACATTGTGCAGGTAGGTTGAAAACTGCTTAAGATAGTGTTTTCCAGGCACCCGAAAAGTCACTCACTGAAGCAAGCAAGGCGCTGAAGCCACTCATTCTGCTAAAATTACTAATTTTTGTAATTTTAGTGATATAGGATCCCCACCGTTTCTCGTTGAAATATGTATACATGTGTCAGTGTTCGATGAATGTTTCCTCCTTAGTTACCTATAATAGTCATGCTTTATTCAGAATGACAACTTTCGTGTAAACCTGTTTAAGATCTATGTGGAACATGAAAGTGTACAGATGAACCTCGCATGCAAGAGCATTGTCATCAGAAGCAAGCCTAAAACATACAATGGGAAAGAATGCCAGGGGTCAAACCATCGTAAGCCCCTGAAATATACGACTTCAGCAAAATCTGACGCAATTTCCCCCATAAAGGGACACTTGCTTTTGAAAATCTGAAGTTGCTATACGCAAAATCAATATGCAAGTTCAAAAGTAAATGTAAAGCATTTCATAATAATGTCAAATCGACACATCTGATACAATTTAACCCTCTCAGTCCCGGGGGCGCCACTTTTTTGCATTTTTTGAAAAGTTTGCAACGCCGTGATTCGCCAGCCAATTGAGCTGGAGAGCTGTTCAAACCTCTACAGATTCAGCAAGTCTTTAACTGCAGGTGAAAAAAAATTTTTTCATTTGGATTTTGGGTTTTCTGAAGGTGACGTCACAATGAGGGCATGTTTTTGCATTTTTGGCGAATTTACCTGGCCCTGGGCGCCAACCCAATGAGCCATATTTTTTAATTTACTTGGCCCTGGGCGCCAACCCAATGAGCCATAAGTTTTTTTTTTTAAACTAAGCCAAAATCCACGTCTTTTGAGCCCTTGATTGACTCTCTAGCACAGGGGTTCCCAAAGTTTCTCTGACCATGTACCCCTTCAGCATTTCGACAGATAAACATGTACACCCACAATGTCTTATGGCAAAATCTTTTGTCTTGATTAATAACAGATATCTTTAACAATAAGCATATAACGGCTTTTGAAAATAATATTCACTGATATACGTATAAATACTTAGAAACAAAAGATATGTGAATATATATTTCACTTCTATTGCTAACCTAAAATGTACCCCTTCGGATAGGCAAATGTTCCCCTAGGGGTACATGTACCCCAGGTTGGGAACCTCTGCTCTAGCATATTTGGAGCCAGAATTATGGCTCAAAAACCCTGTTTTGACAAAGATCTCAAAAAGTGTCACAAAAGGTATAATTTGCCATTTCAGGTCAAACTTTGGCCAGCCATAACTCGGCAGCACATTGAGCTAGAGAGCTATTCAAAACCCTGTTAAAGACTTGTATTTTGGAATGAAAAAAATATTGTAAGATTTGGACTTGGGGTTTTTGGTTGATGACATCATGAGTGGGGTATGCTTTGCCTTTATTTTATGACGTCATCGCCGATCCAATGAGCCAATATTGTGACTCAAAAGTTTTATTGGATTCTAGGCTAAAATACAAGTCTTTAGAGCCCTTGATCAAGTTTTTAGCGTTTCTGGTTCAAGAGTTATGCCAAAAAAATTCCAAATTTTTCAGGAATTCTCTAGGGGATTAGTGGGGATTTCCCTAATTAATTTTCTGTCATTTTTGCCATAACTTTTCAATCAGAAACACTAGAATGTCAATCAAACCCTCTAAAGACTCATACTGTAGCCCAGAATCCATTTAAATCCAGTGAAGCTTTGCGCCATGAAATCGGCTCGATTTCTGAACTCCCATAGGATGTTGACGTCATTGTTTTGACAGACCTGTCAAAACATCCTGTGGTTATGTAAACATGGCCAAAAAGGCCGAAAACCCACACTGCAAAATTTCTTAAATTCTAAAACTACAAGTCTTTCCCCATCTATGGAGGGCTTGAACAGCTCTCTAGCTCAATCTGCTGGCGAGTGATGGCCATATATGATAGGGTGTAATCCACCCCAGGTTAGCGTTTGTGTGAGCACAATTTTTTGCCAATTTTTGGTTTTTGATCCGTAATTTTGGCTCCAGATATGCCAGAAAGTAAATCAAGGGCTCTAAAGACGCAGATTTTGGCCTAGTTTCCAAAAAAAACTGAAGTCAAAAATATGGCTGATCAGGTTGGTGCCCAGGGCCAGGTAAAGTTGGCCAAAAAAATGCAAAAACACCCCCACTTGTGACGTCACCCCAGAAATCACCAAATCCAAAACGAAAAAATTTTTTAATCTGCAATTTAAGACTTGCTGAATCCATAGAGGGTTTGAACAGCTGTCTAGCTCAACTGCCTGGCGAGGTATGGAGTTGCAAACTTTTCAAAAATTGCAAAAAAGTGGTGTATGCAGGACTTAAAGGGTTTTAAACACCGGTGATGGAATTGTAATTAAAAGTCCATTTGCCCATATGTTTTCATACGTTTTTGTGAGGTAGGTATTGCTGTCTTATGGCTGATGTGAAAAGCATGTACACTAATTTGGCCAATCTTCTTGAGCATTATTAGCACAAATAAATGGGGGGAAATCATGAACTGCTAACCAAAATGTCATGCCCCAAATATTTGAAAATGCCTCTTATATGTTGTTAGTCAGTTTAGTCAGTTTTGATCCAAAGCTGACTTCATCTTGGACAAATCTGCCAATATCCATAGACCAAATCAGACTCTTTGTTCCAAATGATGAAGACTGCTTGAACTACATTTTTCCTGAAGTGGTAACTTGTGTGACAAATTGCATTGCATGTATTGTGAATTACTTTGCAACATGTGTTTTGACTAGGGTCCTCTGACAGAATTAAATTGCAAAAAGGGACAAGCTTGACCATTTTCTGCTTACTGCAATTGTTGTAAGAATCATCTCATCATCTAACAACCCAACCCTAACCCTAACCCTTATCCCCAAAATTTACTGCAATGTTGGAAAATCTGGCTACTTTTTAAACTTTAAAAATCTGGTAACTGTTTTCCATCAAACCATAGAATCAAAAGTTGCCTGCATGCTGCTCAAATGTTGTCACTTGTCAGCAACAATTATCAGTAATGCAGCACGAACAATTGGTACAGTGTACATTTTCAGACTCTGCAATCTGGGTCCACAAAAAATATCTTGGGATGGTTGACAGCACTTCTCATTGAATCTGAAGGAACATTTGCATGGAAACCAAAAACTGGGCAAGTTTTTAACATTTTTACTATGGGCAACCAGTTGTGCTTCTAGCAAATGATTAATTCAAAACACTATAAATATAGCACTTACAAAAACAATAGATAGTTTACGGATATCATATGCAAAAAGTGATATTAGCAGTCTAGATCATTGCTTCTTAACCTTTTTCGGTTTTGTTCACCCCTGCCATCGATTGCTGCATTCCCATTCACCCTACTGCGAATGCATGTCCCACATGACAATAATAACCTAACTAGTATGCAATGTTATTGCGCAGTTTGATTATTGTACAAGATCTACTGAACCTAATTAAAGACAGCCTAATCCATGTTAACTGTTAAGAAATAGGAACCTTTGAAAGCAACAAATGCAGTCATCCGATGTATTTCAACAAATACAGAACTTAAAACTATGCACTCTGTGAGAATCAAACTCCAGCCAGACCTCTGCCACTGAGACACAATAACAAAAGCACAAAAAAAAGACAGAAAAACTATACACATTCACATCAGAAAGCCGTTTGGGAATTATTGAACTGCTCCGGAATTTTAGTGATTAACTTCTGGAACTGGAGATGAATTAATTCCTGCATTGCCACCCTCAGTTGCAAGTCAGTGCATTTTACTTTTCAGCTTGACCATGGGCGTCAGAAGGATTTTTTCTGAGGATGCGGAAAATAAATGATTTTTCCTGGTGGTGATCAAAACATTCTTCCAAGAGGGGAACCATGCAGAAATTTCATTTTACCAACTCAAAACTAACAGGAAAACATTTTTTTGCAAAAATTTGAATAGAAAAATTTAAATTTTCAAAATCCAGGGGACCAAGGCTTTTAATGCCTCCCCCTCCCGATGCCCATGAGCTTGACCAAATACCAAAATCCTTTCTCTGGCATGTACATGGCAGTCGTGCACCAGTTGTTGCAAGGCTGCAATTTCCTTATACTCTGGGGATTCGAACAACCACAAAATCTCCAGAATAGAGAAATTTTGAAAGATGTTCTGATAATAATCTTGTTTAACACTTTGGCGTCTGGCTGGTTTTGGCGATTTTCGCAAAAAAAACAGCAGTTTTTGGTTGCCTTACCAACGCCCTAGCTCCTTTGTCGATTGCGCTAGAGAGCTGTTGAATGGCTCAAACGGATTGGCCAGTCTAGTAGATTGCACTCGAAAAAAAAATTTTTGCCTGGGGGGTGCGGTTTTTTGTGAGTGACGTCATAAGTGGAGGACTTTTAGGCCACCTTGGCCTTTGCCTGGCCCTGGGCGCCAACCGTTAGGTGGTAGTATTTCGCTAAAGTTTTTTACTGGAAACTAGGCTACAATCCGAGTCTTTTGATACTTTGGATGACCTGCTGGGGTTTCGGGTTCAAAAGTTGTGATGTAAGTTAATAAAAATATTTGACTAATTAGCTAATTAGTTAATTAATTAATTTGTTTATTTTAGATCATAACTTTTGAACCAGAAATGCTAGAAAGTCGATCAAAGACTCAAAAGACTCGGACTCGAGTCTAGTTTCCAATAAAAACTTCAGCGAAATGCTTTGGCCTAGTGGTTGGGCCCTAGGCCAGGCAACATGAGCCAAAATGACCCTAAAACTACTTCACTTATGATGTCAGTCACAAACAAACCACACCCCCCAACCAAAAACTTTTTTTTCGAGTGCAATCTACTAGACTGGCCGGTCCGTTTGAGCCGTTGAACAGCTCTCTAGCACAATCGGCGGAGGAGCTAGGGCGTTGGTAAGGCAACCGAAAACTGCTGTTTTTTAGGCCGAAATCGAAGTACGAATATATCGTAGGCCAGCAGCCAACGAGTTAAGGCAACTTTTTCTTGACACTAGCCTTCTTTTAAAAATCTGGTTTGCAAAGCTGATGAAGCTGGCATGTCCTGATCGATTTCATCTATAGATTTACATTTACATTCGTTACAACAAAAGTGCTTTTGTACATATTTCTAAGACCTTCTGTGGGTATTATCTGAGATATAAACTCGTATTAGAAGTTGGAATCAACACCAAAATGGTAACAAACAAATATCACAAATAGGCTATTTTTTACTTTGACTGGTAAGGTTATTCTGATGAGTGTTCAGGTGTCTGGATTTCACTAGAGATTGAGAATGAAACTTTTGAAAGTACTGCAATTCTTCCAGATAACATATGCATCGCACAGGACACTGATACAGAGCACAGCAGAGATTTTGTCACCAGAGTGAAGAAAACGTGGAATCTCTGCAAGCATACAAAGTATAAAAAGTACAGGAATAAAGTTTCTTATTTATTGGAAATCAACAAAAAAAACTATTATCAGTCACATTTTTTGTCTTGTCGAAATGATTCTGGGAAAATGTGGAAGCTCATTAATTCCCTTATTAGCTCTAAAGAAAAAGTCCATGCCACCCAGAGAAACTATTTGACCAAATCAAACTACACAAGCAATCCAGAAGTCATGTCCAATATATTCAACACCTACTTTGTCTCAATTGGACAGCAATTAGCAAGCAAGATTCCTCCCCCAGTTCACCATACATATCCAGTAAAAGTTAATGGCCCTAAAAATTCATTTGTGTTACATGATACTTTTGTTGAGGAGGTGAATATGGTAATCAACAACTTACTAGTATCTAAAAGCAATAGGCAAAATGATATTCCAACTCACATTCTTAAACTGTGTAAGAATTCCTTATCCCCCTTTTTGGTGCAGATATTTAATCTTTCCATAAGGGAAGGAACTTATCCCCAAAGCTTAAAATGCGCCCAAGTGGTGCCCATTTATAAAGGGGGTCCAAAGGATCTATGCACCAATTACAGACCCATCTCCCTCCTCTCACCCATAAATAAAATTTTTGAAAAACTTATCTACAGCCGCTTGTACACCTATCTTG
>Ga0210059_1005062_pt1 | contig 21200 bp, 17 predicted proteins | sample Ectturendosymbi2_FD_188042 | JGI IMG/M metagenome (GOLD analysis project Ga0210059, IMG submission 188042) | Ecteinascidia turbinata endosymbiont from Florida, USA - Sample 2 (SPAdes) (version 2) | ecosystem: Host-associated > Tunicates > Ascidians > Unclassified | place: Key West, Florida...
TTGGACGACAAATGTGTCTCAATACCGTAAGAAAATAATAAAGTCCCTAAGACTAGTTTTTCCTTACTAAACCAAAAGCTACTAAGCAATTTTACCATTTCTGATTCTTGGAAATGTAATCACGTGTCAAATTGATAACAAGAATCTTTTCGTGAGAAATACGCAAAAGGAAAAAGGCGCTGGTTAAAATATTTCCTGAAAAGGCAGTCACGACTCAGAGACAGTTTAGCCTAGGGAGTTAGCGTAACGATCTTATGTATGGACTTTCATAATGTAATAACAGTTAGTCAGTATCTGAAAGCGTACGGAGTGTGCTGTTGTGGTCAACTTTGGTATGAGAGTCATCTGTACCGGAGACATATCTTCTTTGGTGAGTTATGTTCATTGTATTATTTATATTTTATAATAAAAGAAATACCAATTAAATAGAAGTGTCCTTTCTGTGTGTAAATAGCCGAGTGTAGAAGTCTTTTGATAGGGAGGTCAAGCAAACTTAGCTTTTGTGAATACCGTCCTTGCTATGTCTATGATCGAACTCACGTAGGAACTTCGGACGTAGCTAAATGCGGCACTGTTTAGCATAACCCCTAAACTTTTCCGTTATACTCATCACTACGTCAGAGCAATTTGCAACTGCGAAATCAGACTGCGCTAATGTCTCGTCGATTACGAGCAGTCGAGCATAGGTGTGAGCGTGACTGGCTGGGGCACACCCAGGTTCGCAAGCTTGAATCTTGCTGAACTACACAAGAATTGAGAATGCGCATACACTACGCAGGAAAACTCGTTTTTTTGTTATGTATAGAAGTCCAGCCAACTTTTCGTTTTCCTTTTTCCCTGCTGAGACATTATCAAATGCCAGAATGCTTCTATGTTAACAACTGGTGTTTTTGAGCTCGTGCAACAGTTCCATGCTACAGAAATTGGTAATGTAGCCAATGCAGTCAGCGCATGCGCTGATCAGCCATAGCAGACAAAATAAAGACAATTGTTTCGGATAAAGTGAACTATCGCGGAAAACAATCTTAAACATGCGTAGTGGACGAAAGGTCTGCAAAAAGTGGTGACATGGTTCCTGGATGCAGACGATTACCCAGATTCCCACCAAAACCTAATTATTACGTTTTAACCCATTTACAATGTTCCTTGAAATCTGCATGAAAATTCATTCCGTGGTATTTGTATTAAGCCGACAAATCAACAAGCAAAAAGTATGCGAAAACAAATAATCTCCTTTGCGCAGGTGATGAAAGTTTTGTGACATATCAAACTCTTTAAGGTTTTACTATAGCCATCCACCCACATCCGGATTAACCATCATTTGTAAAGTTTTTTTGAGTGTTGACTAGTGGGCCCCTTTCAGTTTTGCTTCCCCTTGGCTCAAACCTCTAGTTACGCCAATGGACACGGTACTATAGTTCAGCAACATGATCAGCATTCCAAACATTGGCAAACGTACAGTGGGAACGCACATAACAGTATCTGCTGTTACAAGTAAAAGTCACGAACTTGGCAATAAGTAATGCCAACATTCAAGATTAGCCGACAATTTAATACTGACAGTTATTACTTGACACTTCTGTTAATCAAACAAATAGCTTGTTTGCAAGGGTGGCGGAACCGGGGGCCGCATTGTCCTAGTATCCCTCCCAATTTTAAATCGAATTTTGCTTAGATAGGTTTAAGCAACACAATTAGTATTGGGTCTGTTGTAGAGCAAAGGGTTTAATGAAAAAAATTGTCCATAGTTTTTTTGACGTGCGCTTGTGCCCTCGCACTTTGAAAAACGTTCCTCCACCTCTGTTGTGTGTACACGATTAAAATAATAATTCTGCTAGACTTCATGAACAGCAAAACTGCCCATCGTAAATCTAAGTCTCCACAACAGTGCTGCTTTTTGTCTTCGGTGAAAACTTCGCAGAGATTTGCCGGAAAATGTAACTTTCTAACGTTATAAACTTGCATCTTTAAATTTTACGCTGTCTGTTTCTGAATACGTGACAACCAACGTTACAGCAAAGCTGGTTACATTCTTGCACGAAACAAATCATGGCTGTAGCAGAACCGTCGCCAGAAATTTTTCAGTAGGGGGGCTTTACGTTTGTTCAGGGGGGCTTGGCATTCTGAAATTTGATAAAAACACCGACTTATGGTGCTTCAAAATTCAATTTGGGGGCTTGGAGCATGTTTGGGTGGCCAAGCCCCAAAAGCCCCTCGTGGCGACGGGAGTGGGCTGTAGCGTGGTTTCTGACATGTGCAGCTGTAAAAATCTCATTGTTTCAAGACAAAGACCTTTCTTACAGTATACAGCACAGGTAAAATGTCGGACACAAGCAGTTATCAATCTTTCGCGGTCTCCAGAAACTTGCAAAATGCTAAAAATCGCTTCATCGAAGCCAAAATTTATAAAAATATCAGAACCAGTGATACCACACCAAGCTCTGTTTCAACATCAGCGTGGCTACGTGTAATACCTGACATGATAAACTCTTCACACATAATGTGACAAACGTCACTTTTAGTTTTGAAACTTCTCTAAATGCAAAAACAAGAGAAAAATGTGGGGGGGACATGACATATTATATCCCATCGTCTGAAAAAGTGGGGGACACACATCCCCTGTGTCCTCCACCTAATTGCACCCATGTTTGTTATATATAAACTGTACAGTCTCGAATAACTCAGTTGCTTGCCTTCGTTTTTGTTACATTCCTTCTTATTGTTGGGCAGTGAACGGTACGACCGGCGAGGGTCTAAATTTAACAATAGAGGAAAGAAAAGCAACTGCTGAAAGGTGGATACAGGCTGGTAGAGGAAAGTAAGTTCACTACTTTGCTCAGTATCCATGCAAAGCGTTTGTGTTATCGCAAAGACAGTTTGGTTCTTCACCTGTCTTTGTTTAGCTGAAGTAACAGGTTTGTCTTACAGACTGGATAACGTCATCGTTCATGTAGGCACGACCAACTTGCGCGACTCAAGAGAGTTGGTAAGTCTAACTTTATACCAGGAAATTCAAATATAAAAGTGTTTAGACCATCGTTTCTTAGACATTTGTGGGTCACTGGCCCTAGTACATCCTAATAAAAGTTACGGGCCCCTTAATAAGAAACGTTGCAATAATTATTCGAAATTAGGTTTCATTCATCGTAGTAGTAATCGAAATGTCTGCAAAGCCTATTAGCCCTTTCGAAATATCAGCGCAAATCCTATTAACCTTTAGATCACATTCACAAACCCCTTAAATCAAATTCACAGACACATTAGGGTTTCACGGAGATCAGGTAAAACACCCCGGGCTTAAAGTAGCAGCAAAACAAGCATTTGTTCAGAAATACGTAGGTTTGATAGAAACGTTTGGAAGTTGTGACTATTTTTTTATTTTTGTCCATCTTACTGAGTTTTGTGAATTGTCAACATTTAATAAATTGTTCGGAATTTTCAGCTATGTGCTGCATGTATACGAACAAATTGCAAATTACATGGTATTGTCTTAGGTGTAAAATAACAAACGAATCATGAAGTGTCCTTCAATTGTATTTTAACTCCAGTGACCTTCATCGTTCATATTTGATTTGGAGGATTTTCATCGAACTGCTTCAAAAACGCATTTTACTCTTCCGAGTTTTACCCTGTTATTAATTGTAAACTCCAGTGGGAAACGCAAAGACCTTAAGATTTTGCTTGTGAATGTGAATGTTCACGTATTAAATCTTCAGTTAATTGGACCTTGCCCATATTGACCACATGGTCCCTGATCTTGCCCTGCGCTTAACACAGATAACATTGTAGTCATGGCGTGAGTTTCAACTTACAAACTTTTGAATACTACTAAAGTAAGACAAAGTTTAAGATATTTCTCTGCATCAAAGCTCTGCGGAGCACTGCTTGCAGTTTTTGATCGAAGTTTACGTTGTGATATGATCATCAAAAATCACTGGCATTTTTTGTCTTTAATCTTTACCGGTTTGCAACGGTTGCAACCGTTTTGCTCAAACCCCCATTATGCAGTCTCAGGAAATATATATATTTTAAAGTATGGGCTTACTTAAGTTCGTTAACCAGTTGCTGCTTTCTTTTTGACTGTTGTAATATTTGATGGTTTTAGGCAGAGCATGCTGCTAAGGCTGGGGCTGACGTCATAGCTTTGCTCCCACCAATCTACTACAAGGCAAGAACTTTGGAACTGCTTGTCAACTATATGGAGGCAGTGACCAAAAACGTCCAAAATGTTCCACTGCTATTTTATCACATTCCTGAGAAGACAGGAGTGGAATGTAATTATTTTTTATTTTCATCATTTCGCACCGTTGGGAATCAACTTATAAATGTTATTAGAACGGCATGGGAATGCCCTATACGGGAAGTTTGACCGAAAAACACCGCGTTTTTAAGTGATGCAGATGAATGTTCATAATTTAATTACTTAACTGCGATTTAGAGCAGGAGTTCTCAACCTGGGATTCGCCAACCCCCAGGGGTTCACGAGAAATTTCCAGGGGTACTTGGATGGCAGTTGAGTTTTCACGTATTACTATTTTTTAATATCCTATACTAGAGAAAAATGCGTGCCCATTGAAAGCTCAGCGTAGATTGTGCCTGATCTTGCGTTGTTGTAATGCAACAATGTGAAATCCACGGCTTGGCAAGCTAATCTGTGCGAGTGTGCGTGTAAAGCTACTCCACAGACAGTGCAAAATAGAGTACTGCGCGGGGCGGGTTAACCCGCTTGAAATGAATATTTTTGTTAATACCATTTAAAATTGTTAGCTACTAACTGTTAGTCAATATATTACCACTTAATTTAGTCTCAGCTTACTGGGGGTTCGGGTTGACTGTTTTAAAGGTTGAGAATCCCTGATTTAGGATCTACGAGTCGAATTTCATTTTCATCACCGCATTCCACTAACATGCTTTTTATACTTTTCCATCATTGGCCTACGCAGGACAAAACTTTCATTTGTTTCAATTTTTACTTGGATGAGGAATTCACTACTTGAGCCACTATCACAAAAGTTTTTTAAGACTTTATCAAAACGCTTCAGGTTGAGTCTTGTGCAAATCTACGCGACACTATTTGTATCGAGTTTTCTTTTTTTCAAAGATGCGCTTTAATCATTTTTCTTGAGCTGCTTGCTGCGAATATTTTTAAGTGGGACAGCCTTGTTGTTTATTACCTTGCAGTTCAAATGGAGGATCTGGTGGAGCAGTGTGTGAACAGACTGCCAAACTTTGCTGGTTTGAAATTCACTTCTTTTCGCTTGGACGAATTTGGTCAATGTTTGCGCAAGTTCGGAGACAAACTCACCTTGTGTTATGGGAAAGACGAGGTACCTCGAGAAGCGCTGTCGGCAGTCGAAAACGTAGACACGGCAGTTCTATACCGTTGATACAGTACGTAAAAGCTTGTACCCATCGTCGTTGACAATGGCGTAGTCAGCCCAAAAATTTTTGTGGGCCAAAATTTTAGGTGAGCAGAAGTTTTTTGTTTGGGACACCGCTTTTCAAAGCACAAAATGACTACATAGCACTTGCTAAAAATTTGGGGGGACATGGCCCCCTGCTGGATACGCCTATGGTCGTTGACAACAGAAATCTGTCAGAAACGCAAAATATTTTAGCGACTACCATATTTTTGGAAGCACTTACTAGCATTGTTATTGGGGAGCATACTTTGAAGTGGTTTCCCAGCAGTTTAATGTTTCAACTAAAACCAGCAGGCAACGAGCAATGACACGAGAACGGATTCCGCGTTCATTATTCGGTGCGTTTTCGTCGTTTTGTGCGAATATTCAACACAGTTTCCGAACAAAAACAACAGTGTGCTCGTCAACTCGCAATCTATTCCCAACAAGAACCATGTTCGATGGGTTATATTTCCTTACCAAGTGAAATCTTACTTTAGTAAAGAATTTAGTATGGAATCGAATTCGGTTCTTTTCTGTGCGACGAAATACTGAGCTAAAATCTAAATCGTTTCAGCTCAGTGAGTGTGTTACATCGTGTCGACCTGTGCGTCATGAAAATAATGTATCCAGCATTTTTAATTGAGTGGAGGAACAAAAAGTTGGGGACTGTGATACTTATTCAATCTGCAGAAATATCACAAAATTTCGTAATTTTTGATCAAAATTGAAAGTGAATAGAACAGAAAAACCATTAACTGCTTTCCGAACCCAAATTTCACCTGCACATAAAACACATCGGCGTTCATAACTTTTTGTGTTTCAAAAAGAGCCGACTACGGCCCCTGTGCACACCCCTGGCTACGCCTATACGATCACTAATCAAGAAACATCTCACTTGCTGTCATTTAATGGGAACAGGCAATTGCCTCCACACTTTATTGTGGAAGTTCAACGAAAACTATTGCTTTTCACTTTAAATAGCCAGCCCTCAAAATGTGCTCTATACAACGTTACTTTCAATAAACATATCTACGTTGAAATGTGGAAGTTTTGTTGCTCTCTATGAATCCAGCGATACACCACTGTGCACCACAAGAAGGACGTGGACCACCAGGATTGCATCAGGTGATGACAGACACATTTATTTTTGCTTAAGTTACATGGAAACCTTACGTCCATGCACGTTAAAAAATAGATGTCGCAAGGTTCATTCTGTGGTACCTTGCAAGCGGGTAGCCGTAAGCAACATTTGCACAAACTCATGAACCTGTCGCCTTATCTGCGATCAAGCAAAACAGTATCCGATACCATTCGATTTGACACAATAATGCGGTCTACTACACAAACCGCATTGGTGCATTTCCCCGTGAGATATTTTTTGTTTTTTATTTTTTGTTCAGCAACTTGCACCTGCGATGGCGTTGGGCACACAAGTAGCCGTTGGAAGCACCTTCAATTACGCGGGAAAGCTCTACAACAGAATGCTCGAAGCGGCGAGGGAAGGAAACTTCAATGCCGCGGCCAAAGAGCAGTTCCGTTCACAACAGTTCATATCCTGCTTGTTCAAGCACGGTAGGTCTATAATACGTTTCTGATGCTTTTTCAAACATCTGTTCCAAAGCGTTTTGCCACAAATTTTTCAGCAACTTCAGCAAATTTGACGCTATTGTCATTTCACCACGCCAACAAAGAGTTCTGCTGTTGGTAAATTGCAGAGATGCGGCAAGAGCTTTTCTTTCTCTGAGAAGTGTGATAAAATTTGCAATTTTAAATCTGTAGTGTGTTTACATTCAAGGCGCAATGAAACCGTCTAAATAGTGATACGCAAAAAAAATTAAACGACTTTGCACTCCATGAGAAAAAGAAGGCATCGGTTGTTTGATGTGTAATTGAAAGAGAGCAATCCCAACGAAGTACCAAGCACGGTTCATCTTCATACCAACAGGTGATTTTTCCAAAGCATTTGGCTCACACATCTGTTGTGACTTGATTTCGGCAAAATTTTGTTGCTGTTTGTTGTTGGTCAACGACACTCGTCGCCTGTTGGTGGTTCATCGTAGAAAAACGACTGTGGGTTTTTCATACAGCTTGGGCAATTTGCAAGATTCTTTCTAATGTTTTTATTGCTCAGCGAGTGTTTTGACGGTTGCCTGTGATGCTTCGTTTCATTGATGGCGGAGAAGAGAATACCTGTGTTGCAAGCGACGAAAAGCATTCAGAGCAGTGGATGTTATCAGCCTGCTTGCAGAAGTTAAATAATACGAATGAAATAGTTGCGTGCTCCCGACCATCGGATGGTGGTACCGCGATATTGTACCGTACCATGTAGAGTACTGCGCGAGTTGAAATTTTTTGTCCGCTCCCGCCCCGCAGAATTTAAACCCACCCTGCACCCGCACGAATTTGAGAAATCTTGCCCGCACCCGCACATTTCCAATCCGCACCCGCCCCGCAGACCATCCCAACCCGCACCCGCACCGCACTTTTTCGGTCTTAAACCCGCAGCTGTCCGAAAACTACTAAAAACTCACGACTAGGGCAAGTTTTTGTTACAATAAAATCGTGAGAAGCATGCATTAATTTTAACAAAATTTGCAGTAAAAAGTTGTATTTGTGCACAAACATTTAAACGAAAGTGATTTACTCAGGCGATTTATTTACATATAATGCTAAAATTTACAAACATTACCTAGGGAGAAATGGCGATCTTTTGCCAACAGTTTGCGTAGCATGCTAAAACTTGTGCACGAAGTTGCTTGGCAATTTGCTAAAAAAGTTGTGTATGGGTTGTTTGGTAAGCTCCACAGTGCATGAAGTTCCTTGGCAATTTAACAATTTGGCGTGCAGTTGTGGACTGATGTTTGATCGGGTTATTTCTACAACTGCTTTTAGATTACTATTCAGTTCGATTCGGTTATCAAAGAGAACAGAACTACACTGAAATAGTTCTAAAGCATATTTTTTAAATCAAACTTATCGTCATCATCAAGGTAATCTGCCTTACGGCAGGTCTCTCATGACATCCCCCGCCATTCTTCTCTATCCTCAGCTCTTCTTTTCATTTGTGCATAAGGGCCAGTCATGATATCATCTACCAATTAAATTCTTTTCCTTCCTCTTGGGCGTTTTCCCTTCATTCTACCTTCCAGCACAGTGCGCAGCATATTCTCATGTCTCAGAATATGACCAATCCACCTCCTTTTTCTTTTCCTAATTTCCAATAACAAACTCTTTTTTCCTTCACAAGATTAAGGACCTCTGCATTGGTTTTCTTATCTGTCCATTTCACTTTCACCAATCTTCTCCAGACCCACGTTTCAAATGCCTCCAGCCTTGTAGCATCAGCCTTTTTTATGGTCCAAGTTTCTGATCCATACATGGCCACATTCCACACCAAGGTCTTAATTAATCTTTTCTTTACCTCCAGTTTTAATCCTCCTGTGAGTAGTTTTTTTAGTGTATTAAAAGCACCCTGCCATTCCTATCCTAATACTGATATCCTTTTCTGTGTATCCAGATGATGAAAGAATGCTTCCCAGATATTTAAATTCTTCCACCTATTGCAGTATTTCTCCATCCACAGGAAACTTTATAGTACTGGGTTTTCTTCCAATCTTCATGACTTTTGTCTTTTTGATGTTTATTTTCATGCCATATTTCTTTACTACTTTGTTTGTTTCATCCAAAATTTTTTGTAAACCTTTTTCCGTGTTAGCAGTCATAGCTTAATCATCCGCATACCGGACAGATTGCACTAATTCACCTCCGACACATATTCCTTCTTTTAAATCATCCAGTGCTTCCTTAGCATACTTTTTAAATCAAACTTCTACACTTTCCAAAATACTTGATAGAAATTGCAGAAAAAGGTGTATGTAAAAAAGAAAAAAGTCGCCATATAAAATTCCTGGAACCAGCTTAAAACATCGTACTACATCAATTCTGAGTACGTATATAGGAAGGTGTAAAAAAAGTTGCAAAAACTTGCCCTACTTACAACGACTGAACACAAGTCTAACAAGCAGCAAAATCAAGCTATTCATTTTTTCAATGGTAATCAAAACTTTTCCACAGATCTGATCTTCCGCAGTTAACAGATTTGAGGTGATACAAAACACGTTTCAGCCCAGTTGTGACTTGTGACTAGCTGTGCGTTAAGCGCTGTCTTATCCACTTAGAAGAGCTGCTAGACTGAATTATTCCTCACCACGTACGACGGTTGCATTGGAAAATGGTCACTTGCCCGCCGCATGGCAAGAGCCTGTGTTAATGTTTCGCAACATTGGGTTGTTACATCATCATGTTATAACTGCTGCGGGCCGACTGTCCTAAGCGCAGTGCTGGCAAATAACTTCAGTACATCTACGTGTTTTGCGGTTTTTGAGCTGATTAAGTTCATGTGCTTTGGCTCAACCCTCATTTACCCGCACGAAGAATTTCTCAACCCGCGCCCGCTCCGCACCCGCACGCAAAGCATTGCGGGTTTCCGCACCCGCCCCGCAAATGCGGGTACCCGCAACCCGCGCGGGTTAATCCGCCCCGCGCAGGACTCTAGTACCATGAAATCAGAGGTGTGAGTTCTTTTTTTTCGTATGTGAAAAATAATATCTTTATCACATACGATAATATCTTCATGTATATCACATACGATAATATCTTCATGGTCTTGAATCGTACAATGTTTTTTGGACTATGAATCTCTCCCGACCATCAGCTCAAAATTTGCAAAGTACTTTTTGTTGTTTTTTCTATAAGCTGTGATTATTTTTCTGTAAACAAAACAGACGCATTAATATCAGCTGACAATCAAATTGGTCTGATTCGTTACGTTTAAAGTCTGGAACTAGCTTCTGGTTTCATTCCACAGTTAAGCAATCGGGGCTGAGAAATTATTATCTTTTTGCTTTGCATAATGTAATTGCCACTTGGCGTTTAGCGCCGTGAAACCGTATAGCTTCCATGAAAAGAAAAAAGATTAGCTTTGCTGAGCTGTCAGTGCGTAAAAATAAATGGCAGGCCAGCTGCACTCAACGCCGATGCACAGCATATTCGTCAGGGCCGCAAACAACTGATATTTTTTGGAAGGGGACAAAAAGATTGTTTGTAACTTGTTGCTGTACCTAACAACTAAACACGTTAAAAAATTTTCCAGGGGACAATTTCCCGGTTGCCACCCCTGGTTGCAGGCCTGATATGCGTCGCCCTTCACAGGTTTATGTTCTATCATTGTCCTTCAAACTCAGGACTTGGATCAATGAACTGGCACGACACTATAAACCGTTCAACAGTGAAGACCCTAGGATGGTAGACTGCCATTTCTTTTTGCACATTAGTTCAATTCGGCCTTTGTGATGAATGTTGGCTTTATGTGTTGCAAATGCAAAGTGACTGATAGTGACTGATGCGTAAAACTATTTTACACAAAAATTTTATAAATTTTTTCTAACACATATTACTCACCCCTATACCTTTTCAATATGCCCAGTAACTTGCTATCACTTCTCGTAAAACAATAATGATGCAGGTAAGATTGAAAACATCATTTTCAAAATATATTGACAAAACATCAGTCATCAAGTAAGCAAGCATCTGTCCTGGATGGTCGCCAATTATCAAGAACAGTGGCGATTCTAAAGGGGGGCTTGGTGGGCCACTGCCCCCTAGATTTTGGCTTGGCCCCCCGTTTGGGTCTCCCAATTTTTTTCTTAATTTCCCGTTTAAGTTCATTTGTTTGACATATACAGTAGATAACTACAGTAGATAACTTTCGGTCAGCAATATTTTAAACTATTATCTAGATACCCTCTAGCCCAGGCTTGAAAATTTTTCGCTCCCTCTGGAAAAATGTGTTGGACATGGTTTAAAACTATTGTACACAGTTCAAAAAATTTGGGCCCCTCTCAGAAAACTCTTCGCTCCTCCTGGTGTCCCAAGCTGGTTACGGGCGTGCTCTAGCCTGTATTCCATATTCCCCAAATGCATGATAAGCTGTGTTGTTGTTTTTAACGGTCGGGTAGCTAGAGTTGTTTACAATGACACACACCAGGGTTTGCTCGGATCCTGCGTGAAATTTAGTGAGACCGCGGTCGTGATGTTGAAAAATTCAATTCGAAACTAAGAAACAGTCGCAGAAATGGCAAGATTGATCTTTCGTGCGTTTCAGTGTGAGATGGAGCTGGATTATATTATTGTCAGCAGATTGTTGCTTGCCCCAGTAGCGAAAGGTTTGTGAGAGTATTACTGTAAGAATTGGTGTCAGTTAATTTATCTGAATTTATCCTGGCGGCTGTATTGCGTTCTGCTGCCTTGTGTATACGACTTCGCTTCGAAGCATCTTACTTAAGTGGTTCGTGACTATAGTTTTAACTCTACCCACATGTCTTGCAACCTCATAGAATTTTGTACGGATTTTCTGTAATGATTCAGAAGTAATTCCTTCGCGTGTTTCAGGTCTTCGCCTCAGAAGTCAAACATTTCCATCAGAAAAACACTTGGAAGAATTCGCAAATCATATTCATTTAATGGAAATGATTTAAAACGTGAAATAACTTTTACAAAGAATTTGCTTCGGAAGGAGTCGACGCTGCCTATATCGCTCGAACAATTTTTTTCATTTATAGCTACTTAAAAATCTGCGTTTGATTGTTACTGATAGCTGTCACTCTTCCCGTCACCGGTGCTTCATGCGAGAGAAGTTTTTCAAAAATTAAACTAGTGAAAACATTTCCCAGAAATTCCACGACCAGTGAAAGATTGGGTAACACTGATCTACTTTAAATTTAAAAGTACCAGCTGAAAAGCAGATCTAGATGATTTCGTTGATGAATTTGACAGTCGACATGATAATAATCGAAGGATTAAGTTACATGATATAAAATTCAAACGTAGACCGTGCAGGGATCTGTATGAAAATTATATTGCTCATTGTCTATTTGTCTGAATCTTTTTTGGTTTAGAGGTAGTGCGTATTTCACTTATGACAAGACAGTCATAAATCAACGCAGGGTTGAAAAGTCAGCTTTTGAGGATCAGTCAGAGGAAAATTCAGTGTGAATAATAAAATGAACGACTTTGTTAGGAACATTCTGCAAAAGAAGTTTTACGCCTGCTGTTACATCTTGCTATCAGGTACACACGCCCTAAACGCCGATGCACGCCTATCTGCGGCGCTGCTATGCTACTTAGGTGCAACTGTTGCCGAAACCTCTACGCTGTTAACTGTCTACTGCATTGAATAGCCCTCACCCTATCCACGCTGCACACTCGTAATAGTACAGTAGAATTTGCCTAATTCGTCACCTCAAGGGGTTAGAAAAAAGTGACGAATTAGGCGAAGTGACGAATTATGCAAATAGGTGAAAACTCTATCACAGAAGCTCGTATACTTTATCATGGTAACTCGTATACATACGTAGTGCTCTTATTTGCAGTAAAATACAAGTTTATGACGTTATGGTTGAATACCGTACAACAATTAATTCCTCTGCTCTATCTGGACTGTTCCATTTAATCAAGCACCTTTTAAATCTTTAATAAACTTTTCTGCATTCTTTCAATAGGGAGTCGGGTCGCGCTTCGCACCTCGTGTATAAATTCGATAAACAAATTGCCAGGTGCAACAAATCTCAGATAAAGATCCCTAATTTGTTTGAATTCCCACACGTACTAGCTGCTCAGACATCTAAAGCGAAACTGCAAATGACGAATTAGACGAACAAAGCGCTTCTCAGGGATAGCAAGAGGTGACGAATTAAGCGAATTGACGAATTAGACGATGCGAATTAGACGAACAGAAATGTACACAAAAGATAGGGATTCTGCCGGGACCGAGGAAAAAGTGACGAATCAAGCGAATTGACGAATTAAACGATGATGATTTAGACGAGTTCTACTGTAGTTGCATAATATTATTATGGTCACAATTACACCACAATCACAAAATGTCCATAAGCTACCACAAAAACGGATTAGTCAGTAGTCACCAATCCGTTGGAAGATGGTTTATTTTTATGTGCTTTGTAGTAAGAATATTTTGATGAAACTAGTTGGCTATCAACAGCCTACATGTCTTTGTGTCAGGATGGAATTCGTGGATGGAATCAAATCGCTTTCATGTGAATTGCATTCACTCTCGTGGAGCTGTTTTCGTTCACGTGGGTCCGGCACAATTGTGCATGTAAAATGGTGTTTCGATTTACATGTGGAGTGCTGTGGAAGTTGTTTGGTTAGCACCATAGGTGTAGGAGGAGACAAATTTTTGGGGGTGCGAAGGATTTTTGCCCGAATTTTCCCAAACTTGCCCGAAAAGTTTTGGTCAATTTTGCCTACAAATTTTTCCCTCAAAGATCATGAAGTCCTTTTTTGGGATGAAGTCCTTTTTTGGGATGGCCTCCTTTTTTTGGGATGAAGTCCTTTTTTGGGATGACCTCCAAAAAAGGTCTTCATGTGTTTTTCTGCAAACGTTGGGCGCCATTTTATGGAATCAAACAAGGTAGGGCGCCATTTTTGCCCGGATTTCCACAGATTTTACCCGGATTTTCAATATATCAAAGCTCTTAGGGGTTCGCTTGCACCCCGCCTCCAACAGCGTTGGTTAGCACAGAATTTTCGATATAACAATACACGTGCGCGATTGCATCTGCGGTGGCGTTTAGGTGTCTATAGTGATTAATAACGTTAATTCATATTTAACGATATTCACAAGCCTATGTTGGGTTTGATAGGGTTAGTCACAGCAACTTAATCTTCAAAACAATGAAAAATCACCATGCAAGATAGACATTTATGTTTCCCCTCCTATATTTTCCTTGGCCCCGCAGTGGCCACCCCACTTTTTCATTTCTAGACTCGCCACTGATCAAGAAACATCTTCTCCCGAGTGGAAGGTTGTGTTTCGATCATCGCCCACTGAGTGACTCGCCGTGGCGCTCCTTAGGCAAGAGCGTTTACCTCAACCGCCCCGACAAAAAGCATTATTCAGGCTTCCGCCAACTGCCAACTGTCGTTAATAAATCTGTCGCATTACATGCGATCCAACAAAAATTTCAATACAGCAAAAACCCGGTTAAAGACATTGTAACAGCAAAACATTTTTTTCACAGGTTTCAGCATGGGACTTCATAAGGCGTTGATGGAAAGAGTTACCGGAGTGGAACTCGGTCCACCTCGACTCCCTCTCGGACCATGTGCGGAGCAAGAAAGAAAAGCTGTGTTTGAAGAGCTGAAGACAATGGGATTTTTTGAGTTTGTGCGATAAATTTTCGCGAAGTTGCCTGACTGTCCCAACTAATAAAAGTAATGGCACGGGTGGTAATTGACGTAACACAGAGAAGTTTGACGCGCAACTGTTTATTCAGCTAGGGAAGGTACATTGGGGGCAGCTCCCGCCAATTTCTTAAAATGCAGGAAACTGTTAATAGAAGACATTTGCCAGTGTTTTATCTGTTAAAGATGGCAAAAAAATATGAAGAGCCTTATCAGGAGGGTTGGGTATGAACCACACTGCAGTGGCCGTCACATACACGTTGCGTTGCAATGGTCATGATCATCACTGACCAAATGTTGGCAAACACGTACAATTTTCATTCAGACCAGAAGTATTCCGCTTGTGTTTTCATGCCTATCAACAACAGTTTATGTGTTTGTTATTTTATTTATCTATTGCCACAGATGACTGGTAATGACAATGGAAATTTATGCAACATGCTTGAAATTGCGAATATTACATCAGGTAAAAAGACGTAATTAACACCAGAAAAATCTTTTAAAACATTTACATATTGAACAACTGAAAATTATCTACGTTATGTTTTTGCTTCTGAACGTGTTGTGGTGCCCTACTTGCAATGGGCATCACCATGGGTGGCGGAACAAGTTTGAAAGTGGGGGGAGCACAAGTGCACGTCAGAAAATTATGGAAAATGTTTGTGGTTTGAATTGAAAACTGTGACGTCACATTCATTGAAAATGACGTCATTAAATTCTGTCAGCATCTTTGAGCATATGTTTTATAAGCCCTCAATTACCCCTGTGTACACTACACTGACTTCAGCACATAAATATAACCAGTTGTTCTTAGTCTAACACAAAATTCATTCACAAGCAAGCACAACAAACACAAAACACGCACAAAGCTATAGGAGCGTCCACGTCAGTGTTTCCTCTAAGAAAATTTTACACCGAGCAAAATTTTGTTTTAGTGTGCATGCATTTGCGCAACCATAGACACACATCCAGTGAAGCGTTTCAAGCGGTGCGATATATACACAATACCGAATTTTGAATGTTGCATGTGCGCGAGGAGATTTCACTGCGCAGTTGCGCACCTTAGAGGGAACATCGGTCCACATATTACCTCATCAGATAGGGGTGAGAGGGCTTTTCAAAATGATGATGGGGTAAAAAATAGATATCTAAAATTCTGATAAAGGAATATGTGAACGCGCCCCAGTAACAACAGATGTTACGGTGCTACAGTACAAAATTCTTTCTAAAAAAGTTAAATTATGCGATCATTTTCTGCTATAAATTCTTGCATTATTGCTATGAGACCAACCTGATCTATTAACTGTTTGTGAATGTGCAAAAACATCCTGTAGTTCAAGTACTCTCACTCTTGGTTAAGTTTGTTCGTCAAAGTTCTTCAGCCGTCGAAGGCACGAAAATGACCGTTCTGCTGCAGTATTGACATTGGTATTGTCTAGTCAAGCCCGTCGCCAGGATTTTGCAGCAAGGGGGGCAACAACAACAAGGGGGCCACATTTTTTAAACACAATATTGGATGTATGCAGCAACCGATGGTCCAAACATGAAATGAGGGGCCGGGCACTACTGCCCCCCACGCTGGCGACGGCCCTGTGTCAAGTACAGCCGTAACAGTAGTCCTGTAAATTCCTCTAAGATCATGGGCGTCGAAAGCGGGGGAAAGGGGGTCTTGCTCCTGGATTTTGAAATTTGACATTTTTCTATTACATTTTTAGCAAAAAAGGTCGTTTTCTTAGTTTCTAGAAGGAAAAATGAAATTTCATCACTTTTGCCCTCTCTCTTGGAAAGATTTTTATGGTGACCTGTGGAAAAATCCGCTAATGCCTCCCCCCCCTGGAAAAAATCCTTCCGATGCCCATGCGTTAAAACAGGGTTGAGAGTTTTGGTGACATCACGTACAGTTTCGAAGGTATCAGGTACAAAAGATGATGATATCTTCCTCAATGGTCTTAGTTCAGTTTCAAGCGCATCGGCATCTATGTCGTCATGCACTTTTAGATACCAGAATGCAAAGACAAGACAAAGCATATGTAGCAAGTTATCTGCAAAGATGCCAACTGTGTTGCGAATGCAATGCAAAACAAAAACACAATTGAAATTGATCTGTCACATGTGTCATTTTGAGTATTAGATTTAGCAAAATTTCACTATTTGGAATGGTGTTATAACGCTTGAAATTACATCAAATTGCTCCAATTTCTCGATGATGTGGCACGAGATTTTTCCTACACAAGAAATTGAAAAATTACAGCATTTTACAAAATGGTGTAGTATTACACAATTTCTGGCAACACTGTTCGACAACACCACTGTGGTAAGCAAGCCCGAGCAGAGTGACCAGAATGTGCACGGTGTATTCTGCCAAACATTTACAAAATCCTGCCAAATTGCAAATAATATTGCCGAAATACGGCCAAATATCGGCACATTTTTTTTCATTAAACGATTTACCGAACAATGGACTCAATACTAATTGTATTACTTAAACTTATTAAGGTAAAGTTCAAAATCTAAAAGCGGGGAGGAAAGCCCTCCCAGAAAAAAGTGAGGGGACTAGGCTCAGGCTGCCCTTCCAGTTCCGCCACCTATAGGTATCACAACACTTAGTCCAATTCTATTGTAATGAAGCCACTTAAATTTCAAGCGTACACATGAAACTTACTCTGGACCAGTGATTCCAAACGTGGGGCAATTTAAGAATGAGTCGTATTGTTTTTTGTGACCGGTACAAGTGTTTGCAGGAAAAAAGTCCCAAACATATTTATATGCCTGGGGGACGTTCCGACGGTGGAGATGGTTATGTGGGCATGGCCCAAAAAAGACTTGGAAACGCTGCTCTAGACAGTTTCTCCATTCTTGCCTCAAATCATTTTCACGTAGAGTGGATGCAACATCGATTGCTACACACAGCGAGTGTTGGTTTAACCGACAAATCAAATTGCTTTTGCAATAAAATAGAACAAATGCCATGTGTAAACGAAAATCAAAAAATAGGCCAGTTATCCAGAGTAATTTTTTTCCACGAAGTAACATCTGCTTCGACTCCAAAAATATCTTCTTCAATCTGGCCACCGGTTTTGACCAGAAATTTTTGACGTGGTCTGCGGCTTTCTCTTTTTTCAGCTGTAGACAAAAGAATTCGTACTTGGAGTAAAACCCAGAATCCGCTTCTGATCAGCAACACGATTTCTGACTAGTACAGGCAATTGTATTAAATGATGTCAATTCCAGCAAGATCCCATTGCGTTAATGTTTCAGCTTCATTTTTGCCGAACAAGAAAAGCCGTTACCGATGCAGACATGCATTTCAATACGTTGTAGAAAGCTGATGCATTGTTAAATATACAAGTGAAAAAATTTCTAACTGCTCGACTTTACATAAATAATTCGTTTATATTTACCAAGGGAGCTCTATTGCTACGCGCCCTTGGCTTTGTTATTTTTTGCATTGCCCAAAGCTACAAACTGTCGGTATTCAAGCTTGGTGAGAGGGTAAATCGCGCTTCAAGGTACAAAAATTTTACGTCATACGTTTTCAACTACTCCAATCCTTGCTATGAGTACTGGAAAATATGAAGAACAAAACAAATGCAATGCTGTTTTTTCTGCTACTCATGTTTTTTTCCAGTTGCCACCGGGTTCAATTTCAAAACAAAAAAAGTCTTCTTCTGGTAATTACCCGTATTTCGTCCAGTTACCCACGCCTCGCCCCTGTAGACTTCCTCAGAGCGATGTTTTCAACCACATTACATTCAATTTAACAATAACAAAAACAGTTAGCAATGTGCCGTACAATGACAAAAAGATAAAAACTCGACATGTAAAGGATGTGAGTGATGGTTGACTTAAACTTAACGGGGAAACCACAGGTAGCAGGTGAAGACACAGTCAATCCTCAAGTAAAAGTAAAGCGGCACAAAATTCTCGAAAATGCGCAGCGGTGATGTAGTCGAGACCGCAAACTCCGAGACCGAGACTTGGTTAAAACTTCAGAGACTTCATCAAAAGATCTGAGACCTGAATGTTCGAGACCGAGACTGGAGACTTGAAAATTTGTCACATTCATTGAAATTCTTATAGAAGATTTATATAAAAGTCATCAACATTTCCGAGTTGTATGTTTGTCTGTTTTCTCGTTTTTTTTCCTACCCCTTTCAGCTTCTGTTTTCCTGCAGATTCGACAGAGTGAACAAATTGAGTTTCGAAAGCTTTACTAAGTCATTTCGTTGGAGTATTCCAAGTCTCGAGACAATAGGCTCGAGACCGAGACCTACAAACTTCGAGACAGAGGATGAGACGAGACCCGAAGCGTTCGAGAAGGAGACTCACAAAAGATAGGTCTCGAGACTCCATCACTGATACATAGCATCCAAATCACCAAAAAGCACCGTAAAATGCACAGTACAAAACAAAGTATTAGTGTAAAATGCACGGTAATCAGAAAATCATTACTAGTAAACAAACACAGCGCAATGTTTTCTGGGCACAACAAATATGGGGGAAGAAATTTGGTGATGCACTGCTCCCGAATGGCTCCCCGTGGCAACGGGCCTGCAACGAAGCGTATTTTTGTGACTGTTGCTGTGACCAGAGCCGTATCAGCCGCACTCCATACCACCCAATTGGGGGGCCACGCTGTCACAGGGGGCCCAAAATTCAGTCCCGTCACCACTTTGCACCCCAGAGAAAGCTTCGATCCCCCAAATTTAAATATGAAGCACTAGAAATCAGTGAAGCTAGGGGGCCCTTTGAAAGAAAAGAGCATTACAATTACTTTGGGCCCTTTCCAAAGCAAGGTATTTACACATTACAACTGCTGTTGGGGTCCCCTTTGAAAGCAAAGTAGACCACTTATACATTGTAGTTGCTATAAGGGCCCCTTTGAAACCAAGGTAGGCTACTTTACACATTACAGTTACAAAGGGGGGCCCGAGGCAAGTGCCTCGCTTGCCTTCCCTTAAATATACACACCACTGATAATCCTGACAATCAGGGGTGGCTCGTCTAGACGGGCTGCAGCCCTCCCTGAAAAATGTAAGGCAAAATATTCCGCCAAACGGCCAAACTCGCCTTAAGTTTGCATTTAGCAATATTTGTAAAGCCACAACAGTGACCCACACCAAGCGAATCGATCGCAATTTATTGCGTAAGGAAACTAGTTTCGTGTGTTACACATCTTCAGTGCTGCGCAAAAGTCGACATATGACACAAAAAGAAAAAATTACGTACTGTTGCTAAGATCAAAACTCAAGATTACAAAATTTGAAGATTACAAAATTTGTGCACAGTGTAACTCCTCCACTAAACACAGCTACAACACTGTTCAACGAACACAGATCGCAACGGCCATTATAGGCACTTCTGACTGACAAAACATACTCTCCGCGTTTAGCGTGGTCTTTGTCTCAGGCGATCACGTGGTTTACAACAGACCGTAACGTGCAGCGGAAAAAAGTCAACTCGAGTTAGTTCGGGCGGGACAGTGAAAAAGTTTACACTACAGTTGCGGTACAATAAACTGTTCAGTTTTTTCATGCTAAAAATTTCAAGCAACAATTCGTAAGTTATTCCTTGTCTCTCAAAGTTTTTTAATTGATGTCCACTTCACTTCAGTGGAAGCACCAGCGGCACCAGCAGCTTGGATTTAGTTACGAAAATTTCACAATACAATCATTTTTGGTACTTCCGACACCATTTCGGCTCAACGTTTCCTAGGAATCCAACAAAACCAATGTTTCGCTGCTTGCCAACGACACCACCTATGCGATGACGTTTTCAGCATACTTGCCGATGAATTTGGCGATTTTGGGGCTGTCATCGGCACAGCCCTAAAGGAAAGAAACCAAACAATTGGCTGCAAAAAACATGGTGGTATATCTGCCTATCGTAAAGCGTTTTTGATATTTTGACGATGAATTTTTAAAGAAAAAAACGGAGGAAATATGACCTTGACTGTTTTTTACTACCTGAATTTCTTGGATAATGAATTTTATAATTAAGTTTAACAGTGCGTTTACTAGTACTTTGGCGATATTGGCGGCAATGGATTCAAATCTGGTCGCCAATCTCGGGCTGCGAAAATACAGCCCTTCGTTTATCTGCACCAGTGCAGCTTGCAACTGTAGGCCAAGCTGATGAGCTTTCTAGGGTTGGCGTTTGAAGATGTATGGCAGTAGTTGGTGGATCTCAGGGCATCTGACTAGAAAATCGTATGGTTGTTTCAGATGTCCTGGGAACAAAATAAACGCTGTTGTAATGTGGTTTGTTTTCTATGGCACGATTTGTTGTTTGTTTATAGCTGTTCCCAAATAAACTGATACTGATACTGATTGAAGATGTATGGCAGTAGTTGGTGGATCTCATTCTTGGACAACACAAGATGTGACTGGTTTAAAACATTGAGATATGAAAAATTTGAAGCATGAGAAATCCAGCAAGCCTATAAGCATTCAAGTGCTATAAGTAGACCTTTAATTTTTTGGTAAGGTGAACGTTGCAGCTGTAACTGATTCAGGATACAAACTTTTACTG
>Ga0210059_1005063_pt1 | contig 21193 bp, 13 predicted proteins | sample Ectturendosymbi2_FD_188042 | JGI IMG/M metagenome (GOLD analysis project Ga0210059, IMG submission 188042) | Ecteinascidia turbinata endosymbiont from Florida, USA - Sample 2 (SPAdes) (version 2) | ecosystem: Host-associated > Tunicates > Ascidians > Unclassified | place: Key West, Florida...
AAGATTCACCATGCTTAGACATTTTATTCATTTTGAGGTGAATTTGATGGTTAGAGATCTCCTAAATTGTCTTTGTGCCAGTACAAATTCGCTTAACATTTTGAGTAAAAGCAAGCATTGATTCGTTTCCAAAACCAAAAGTGCTAAGTACAGTGCGTGGTTTCTCAGGTTTCTCAAAAACACCAAGAAAGTAGGGATAAAATATTGACTTTGATTTTCTTGTTATTGGTAAAATTGTCCGCAGAGTAATTTTGGTATGCAATAAAACCACTAACATATACTTTAAATTACGCTCTCAGCAATAAAATGTTTCAAGGTTACTTTAAAGCGGCACCATTTTGGCGGCAAGTATTTGGCGCTGGCCATTTGACACCGAACTATTTTGGCATCATCCGCTTTGGCACTGAGCTGTTTTGGCGCCAGTTTAGAGACTGACAAGTATATGTAATGAAGATAGATAAAAACATGGATGGAACTTTAATGCATATCCTCATTGTAAGCTAGACCTCGCAATATTCAAGTGATGCCTGTGAGTCAAAATGTTTTGTGGTACTTAGAATACGCTCATCAGCTTTACTTTATTTGAGGACTTTTTGAGTCGGACCTTTCCCAGCAGTCAAGTGCTCATAGTAAGCATCACGCTTTTTCTGTTTTTTCTCATTAATATCATTAGTGACCTTCCAGATAACTGGATGGTTAATTCCTTATTCGGCATATACTTTTCTGTGAGCTGCCTCGGCATGATTATTGGTTCTATCCTCACCAGCTATTTTTTGCCTGTACTGATTTCACACTTCCTTTGAAAAAAAGTGGTAGAAGTCGTCCATCGCCTCATCTCTTTGATTTCCCCTCATAATTATCTTCAAACCATAATTATCTAAGAGTAATCAAGCAGATAAGCGCAAGTGCCAAAACAGCTCAGCACCAAAACAGTTCAGAGCCAAAATGTTGTCGCCAAAAGTGCAGCCCCAAACCCATTCCGACGTTTCAATGCAGTTGTTTCAGTTAATGTAACGTCACTGCCCAATAAATACTGTTTTCTAAAACTATGCCAAACGTTTTGTGAGGTGATAGGTGGCTTGTGCAAAGCTTTATTACTTGTTGATTCTCATTTAGGTTCTTGGAGATCTAGCATCCAGCTACTAATAGTCTCTCGAGAAGGATTTTCTTTGACGATATCACTTAAACACAATGATACTTTGTATATTGATACTAAGTTATGTCATTTGAATATATTTATTGTGATGAATAAAAACTATGAAACCACAAATTGTATGATTCACTGGTGTGTATATTTTATAGTGTGAACCATTGAGAAATAGTTCATACTAGGGCAATAAATGAGGGCTGTTAAACAGACTTAGTTTCTGCGAGATCGGTCCCTGATTCAGTAATGAGAACCCACGCATAAATGATTCTACTGGATCAAAAGCAAATTGTTATGTTACCCTTAGGGGTTGTATCTTGTGTAACAAAATTGATGAAAGCAGAGCCCATATGTCTGATCACTCGAAAATTTGCAACGAAACCCAGAGTTTAATTGTCCTATTTTTTGTGCTTTAATATTGTCACTGTTGTTTATGAAAATAAGTTGTCTTCATCCCAATTTTTCGGCATTGTTGGAAAACCAGCAATCTGATTAGGTTGCTGTAAACACTGTAAAAAGTTTTTTGTTTTTTTAGAATTCATCTTGGATTTATAAAACAATTTGACTTTCAGTTTCCTAGTTTTCGATTGGCCTAATAGACTAATCGTGTTTCCTAGGTCAGTGCTCTTCAACATTTTTTGTTATGGTGCACCTTAAAAGATGTTTTGACGATCTCTTGCACCCGATTTACTGACACGTCGACAGTGTTCCTCACCTAATTGCGCCCATGTCTGTAAGCACCCTGGCCTAAACAAGCAAGTGCCCTAATTCAATAACTCTCCTACATAATTCAATTGTAATGGCTCATTGTCTGTTGCTTATAATCGCAAATAATCAACTAATTACAACAATTTGCTTGTCGTGGCCTGATGCTTACGCACCACACTTTAGAATGTGCAAAGTCTAGGTTAAATCGTGGAAGTCATGGAAGCCAGCGCTGTCCTAGATTTAGAATATAACGATCACATTTCAATTCAACAGCAAAGGCCATTTGTATGCTATGAAGACTTACCTGTAGTCTGTTGAATTTTACCCAACCACCGATAAGTTTTCGTCCTCATGATCACTGTGCTTATTGTCAAAATGCAGAATCGACTTCACCACAATGGCAGTAAGATTGTTTATTGCGATGTTGTGATCTCAAGAGGAAATGAATTCGTTTTTCCGAAACTTTTTTTTAGCAAAAATCCAACGATGACGTTGCAAACGTTTAGAAGTAACGACTAAAACAAAGGAAGTTAAAAAAGCAGACCGTATACATGTGATGGGTGGATGTATGAAGCTACGGAAAATGCACTATAGCTTTGCCTCATTTTAACACACAGACGCAGAGTCGGATCCAGGCAGTAAGTTCAAGGGGGGGTGGGGGGCGATTTCAGTAATATTTGCCGGTCAAGTCTCATCAGCGGTTCACTACTGTAAGAGAGATAAAGTATACTTCACAACACTGCTGTGACAAAACAATTGACAGCAACATGGCCTTATATCGCGAATGCTGTTTTCCGAATTGCACAAAATCATGGTGAAAAAAGTTACTTTTGTAGATTTAGGGGGGACGATTGCCCCAATCACCCCATCTGCATCCGCCCCTGCACAGACGCATCGGAAAAATTTGTTACATGAGGCTTTGGCTCGTGACCATTGTTATGCAACTCTGCGGGACTCCCATGGTTGGCGTGGGAGGCATTACACAAAAGCATGTAAGACTACAAGCAACGTTGTAACGTTTGATAAAACTCGGTCGTGGTTGACGGAAAAACAGCCATGGAACCTCTTAGCGGTTAAAACGACATTGCTTTGCATTCACCACAACGTAGCGTTTTATGAAGCAGTGAAGCTCTTTACTGAACGCAACTAAATGTTGGCCAGAAATACGATAGTTGTAATCGAATTTCTTGAGTGAAAGAGAGGTCAGTAGTAATGGAAGTGGGTCAAGCCCACCATTATACGGATGATTGAAGATCGGGGATCGGGATCGGGAGATCGGGTAGCGAGGGGTTTTTCCCAACCTCCCTACCGCCGACCCATATTTTCAATATTTTTCGTGTTTTTGAAAATTTTCATAATTTTGCGTTATGTTAATGTTTTTTATGATTTTCATGTTAATATCTTCATTTTCGTTATTAATTTCATATTTTTAGTTAACTTGTTACTTTGAGGTTTTGTCTAAGCCAGCCACTTCATTTCTCTAACCTGTCACTGATTGTCGAAGGCCAAGGCATGCCAGGGCATGCCACGTTTTAATCCAATAAGCAAATACTCAGGCAACCGACCAAGATCACTTCACTTGAACATCATTCGAGATGACCATGTGGACATTAGTATCAAAGCAAAACGCATCGACAACCTGCTAACTTCATCAGTTCTTTCGCGTAGCATTCTTCTTTGAACGTTTATCGTGTTTTAACAAAAACAAACAGGAAATTACTCATTACGATTGCTTTAAGGTAAAGCGCGAAACACTTTACAGTTAGTCAATAATCAGGTTTACTCTGTTCTGCAACAAAATTAATATAACCGTATCATTTTTGCAGAACAGCATTTTAACAAAATTTGCCTGTGTTTTATGCCATCGTTAACACTTCGTATCTTACGACTTCTTTCAACGAAAGTAACTACCTTTGCAAAGTTCGAATGCTAGATGCATATACCTCATTTGCAGTTTAAATTTCCTTTTCTTCCGAATGTTTTTGCTTTCTGTGAGTTTTGTTGCTCCTTTGTGTAGTGTTACGTCGCTCATTAACTAACTGTTTCAACCATCGCATCGCCTATGATGATGTTGCACAAACGAAACACACCATTGCTTCAATCTGTAACCGATTGCGTTGTGAAAAGGCATGCCCACTACCTCGGGTTTTATATCCGATAAGCAAATATTCACACTTGCTTCATTTGAACATGAATTGATGGCCGTGTGGATGCTAGTATCAAAGCAAAACATATTCACAGACGACAAACTGCTAACTCATTCTGTTCTTTTACGTAGCATACAGCCCCGAACATTTTCCCTGTTTTAACAAATCCAAACAAGAAATTACTCATTACGACTGCTTTAACCAAAAGCGCGAATCACTTTACATTGGGTAATCATCCGACTTACCCTGTTCTGAACAAAACTGTACGATTGTATGATTCTGCGGAACACAGTATGCACAAAACTTGTTCGTTTTTTTACGATTTGTTACTCATTACGACTGCTTTGATCTAAAGCGCAAATCACTTGACAGTAAGCAATCATTCAATTTTCCCTGTTCTGAACAAAACTTGTACAGTACGATCGTATGATTCCGCGGAACACAGTATTCACAAAACTCGCCTGTTTGTTTCATATCATCGTCAACATTTCGTTTTCTTACGTTTTATTTATTCGAAAGTAGCAAGCGTAAAAATCAAATGCTAGAGCCGCATCATCTAATCAGTAGCTTAATGTCGCCTGTCACTATTTCTCGTTCGCCTAACTGACCGAGGATGCAACCGTCGCTTGAACATCTTGAACTGTCGTATCTTAAATTATTTTATTCAAAAACTGGAAATGTTTCAGCGTCAGATGCCTTTGACTACTGCGCACGTCTATAACTAACTACACCTCTCCGACACCTGCTCGCTGTGTTGAAGCAATTTTTTTCAAAAACTGTATGCAATGTCACAGGTCTAGGATCTATAAAAAAACTTATGAAACATATCGCCAACGCACTATGCATCATTTTGCGAAAACACAAACCAGCTATAACAGTTGCAGCAAGCATTCACTTCTCTTTTGCAAGTTTTCAGTAACAACAACTAACCCGCGGGAATTTTTCATTTGTTCAAAATAAACTAACCACGAAAGTTTCGTGGCGTTGCTTTTATACGAAAGTACAAAACATTTCAAAGTGCAAAGGCTACATGAGCGATACTTTGATCCAAACTAGCCACACCACTGCTTCAACCTGTAACTGACCTGGTGATGGAAATGCATACCGGGTCTTAATCAGATAAGCAAATATTCACATCCGCTTCACTTGAACATCATTTGATGACCGTGCAAACCCTTCTATCACAGCAAAACACATCCACAGATGACAACTTGCTAACTCATTCTGCTCTTCTGCATACCATACCCCCCTGACCGTTTAGCATGTTTTAACAAAACCAAGCAAAAACAAGTACTCCAGCAGGTGCGCTTTCTCTAGTGAATACGTAGCAAGACGAGTTGAAGTCGATAACAACGTGCTCTTACAGGTAAGAGACGAATCGTTCTTTCACGGCCTGATGTTGCTTACTTTTCAGTTCGAGTTGATCAGAAACGTACTGGAATTTCTGTTTTAAAATCTCGAAAGCGGCATCGGCCATTGTTTCGAGATACTGCATTTTGTCGTGAACTAAGAGCTGTGGGCTGGCGTTTGTAAAACATTTCAGTTGTTCAAAGTTGGGCACGTGTGCATCGTTCTGCAACGGTCACAATGAGCGTTCATCTCTGTTTTGCCAGTTGTCGGTAACATCAACCACCCGCGATGTTAAGTTTTGTGGAAAGATTTATATGTGCAACGTTTTTTCTCCTATGCTCTGTTCAGAATTTTAACATCACCACTATCCAACCTTTTGAAAACTGTGTTTACAAAAAGCCACGCTGACGGTTTAGCAGTCACCTCTTTTGCATCACTTAGCCTTCGCACACACCCACATCTGACCTTTAGCATGCGTTCGAAGTGCCACTTGTTTCTTTTTTGTTTTTTCTAAAATCATTTGGGTAAACAAAACGCACGACGGTTAAAAAGATGCGTTAGTTACGACCGGTAAGTTTTCCAACTTTTGTTCCAACCAATCCAAATGTGCAAAACGTTCAACGATGTTCCACTCTCACTCACATGTGGAAGCAGATTCAATTTAACACAAACGAATAATTTCACTGTAAAATCTGTCGAAGGCATCTTTCACAGTTTTGATTCGTTAACTGCGTGTCGGTGCAACTGCTTTTTTCAAAATATTTCCAATAGCGCATGCTGACAACTTAACTACACCGTTCTGACTCTGTCTGGACTTTTCAAAAACAACTGAACGAAACGTCACAGGTTTGGAGATTGATAAAGTTATACGCACTCGCCATCAACGGACTGTGCATCACAGCACTCTTTGCATCGGCTTGTTCGTCGTAATTTCCAACGTCATCGCACTGTCGTCAGCGGCGTTGATGATTGATGGCAAGCTGATTTGATTGACTTGCCAAATGCGAAAATGTTCAATGACGGTCACACGTTCATGTTGATTGTTGTTGAAAAGTTTTCTTTGTATGAGCTGAGCCGCTGAAGAACAAAACAGGCAAGTCTATTCTCAAAGCCTTTGCAAAAATTCTAAACAGAAGCGGGCTGAAGACGTTGTTTTTTGTAAACGGACCGTGGTCTCGAGTTCGCCAACAAGCTTTTTCAAAGTTCACTTTTTTAACGGCACAAAATCACGAAACAAAATCTTCCATCACCGAGCGAATGATCAGAACGCTTTTGTCTCGAATCTGGCGATACTTCACATTCAAAGACAGCGAAAGATACGTCGACGTGCTTCCAGATTTTCACGATCCTACAATGCAACATTTCATCACAGCATAAAACGAAGTGATCACCGATGGCTATCACACAACCAACCCGCGATTGTGCAGCAAATCGGTCAAGCTCACTGCTCGTAAAACAAATTTTCTTGCTACCTGTAAATTTTTTTCGCAACGCAAGTGCTTTTGTGTTCATTTGTTTCTTGGAAGTGCTTTCAAGTCTGTCGTTACATCACGTTAGACAAACTGCTGTTTCAAATCTGTGTAGTCGTACTTCAATTCGTTTAAGTCAACACGAGAAATGTTTTGTAGTTTACCTTGGTAATGAAATATCGCTTACTGTATATCTCAGCATCACTGACTTCTTTTTCTTATGAGGATCACAACGCAAGCGATTAATTTACGTAGACGCTATCTTTGTAAGCGTAGTCGCACCGATGTTATATACTTTGAGCCTCTTGACCCGGTTTATTCCAACAAAACCGATGGCAGTTACACAACTTCCTTTTTCCATGAAACGATGAATACCGTTTTTTGGAACCGCGAATGACAATATCCGTCTTTTCTACAAATGACCATAGCGTTGTTTGTTATCATGCCCGTTTTGTTTTCGTAGGTACTTTCAAAAAAGCGGTCACAATCCCCGCGACAAAGTTTTGCGAAATTTACAGCGTGTGAATTTTGTCATGAAGTTTTTCTCCAACCAGTCCTTCTGGTACGTTTGTAAATTTTTTAGTGTGACATCAACCGGTTGTAGATCCGATCACTATCGAATCTTTCGAAAACTTTGTTTACAAAAAGCCACGCTGAAAGTTTAGCAGTCACCTCTTTTGCATCACTTTGCCTTTGCACACACCCACTTCAAACCTTTATCATGCGCTCGAAGTGCAACTTGATTCTTCTTCGTTTTTTCTAAAATGATTATGGGTAAGTAAAACGCACGACAGTGAAAAAGATGCGTTAGTTACGACCTGTATGTTTTTCATCAACTTCACTTTTTTCTTTTTTTTGCTTTTGCAACGCAACGTCTTTCCACTCCAGGTACGTCATCAAATCTACAAATCCAAGCTCCATTATTTACGATAGATGTTGAAATCAGAGGTAGTCGGAGTCACTTTTTCAGACTTCGACTTTGCTCCTGTTCCAAAATTTTTGAATCCGGATCTGGCAATTTTTCAATTCGAGAATCCGACTCATGTTCAGACTCCGGCTACAATCATCGATCCAACCGTAACTTACCCATGTTTTTACTTGAGAAATGAGCACACAGACTCCTACTACTGCCGAAATTGAAAAGTGACTCCGGTTTTTCCCAAATTTTTGACTCCGGGTCCGCATCCGTGTCCGAAAGAAAAACGCAGAACCCTGCCGGAGTCGACTCCGGTGTCAAGCGAAATTTCTGACCTGTTATTACCTTTCAGTTACTTTGCTTCTCAGAATAAAAAAATTAAGTCTGACAATTACTTCTTTTATGTGTGTTATGTAAATCAAAACATTTGGTTAGATGTCAGGTACCCACAACAAGCCACAGCAAGAGAATAACTTTAACAATCGAAAATTTTCGCACTTTGCCGTTGACCTCAATTATTTTTCTTTTTCTCACCCTAACCCGCACACTTACCTAAATACGAATTCCTAAGCCCTAATTATCAGTTTTATCAGCGCATGTGGTATGTAGAATATTACTTTGTGCATGCGTACATGATGTCAAGTCAGAAATTTCGCTTGACACCGGCTGTCGGATCCGGTCCCACCTCTGTTTGAAATGGATGCCGATTTTGCGCATTTGACCTAAGGTAACCTCACACGATGAAACCGCTGGAGACACTGCTCGTTTTTGCGACAAGGTAGCGAGCCGGAGGGAAATTTGTGCTGTACTCCACTGATTCCGTTATAGACCTAATTTTTTAAGCTTTAAACCTAACCCCTAAACCTAACCCTAAACCTAAAACTTAAGCCTAAACCCTAAACCTAACCGCTAAACCTAAAACCCAAATGTAAAACAAAACGGAAAATATGAAGAGAAAAGTGTGGATACTTGTGCAACACCTACTCCCAAAACGAAACTCCCAAAGCAGAGAGCCGAACCGAAGAGCATTGGCATACTAGCCCTGAAACATGTCTGTTAGGTTATGAGGTTGCTGCCGACTGACTGATAAACTCAGCGTTTTATCCGAGCCGCGTCATGCCAGGCGGATCGGTTGTTACCAGAGATGAGCGGAGTTACATTTTTCAGACTCCGACTCTGCTCTTGTTCCACGCTTTAAGACTCCTGCTCCGACTTCGAAAAATTTTAAAACATCAACTGCGACTCCTGTTAACACTCCGAAAACTTACAAGTAACTCATACTAAAAAGATACTGTCTATTTTGCTTCATGAGGCAGAATAGATGTAATGGCTATTTTGCCTTTGATAGAACGCAAATGTTTGAAATGGTCATGTGGCTAGTAGAATACAGAGAGACACAACATGTTGAGGTTTAAAGTTATGGCTTACCCCATTCTTTACACAACGTAGACAAACAGCCACTAAAAGCTTGCTCACGTTTAAATTAGACATTACGGTCAGCTACTGTATGCAGGTCATGCATTCCAAACTTGTCATGTGATCACTTCAAACAAATGTGTGAAGCGACTGACAACATAACTTCAGAACTGTTTTGTTTCATGAACCAAGATTGACGCTGCTTATCAAATAATATACACCTTAAAGGTATAGGTTCTACTGTAATTAAATTATGAAGTGAAAACCATTGAAACACTAGCTAAGTAGTTCAAGCTACAATAATTAGCCAGATAGTGTGGCGGTCTGGAGATGGCGCCACATGAAAATAAATGGTCACCGCTAGATGGTGCCCATGAGTAACAAGTCACTGTGATAGTCACCACAAGCGAATTATCATAGTTCACTTATCCCTATATAATGATAGTGCAACCTAGAAGTAGTGGAGGGAAGTCAGTGATGGATCTCTATTGCTGCTGGTTGCTTTCCTGTTAGTTATTGCCCCGAATTGCCATCTTTCTCTTGTGCTTGCCTCAGTAGTTCAAGGCGATGCAGTCAACTGCAACAAATGGCGCCTGATAAGGGACCTGGGAGAAAGGCCATAAGCCCCTGTCAGTAACAGCCTTCGTTGAAGGTCGTCTTAAACCAAAGAGCAAGGGTCGAACTTGTAAATTGAGAATTAAAGTATGAATGACAAGTGATACAACTTCAAGTTGATGGAGAGGGAAGTGATGTGGAGGCCTGGAGATGGTGCCACATGAAAATAAATGGTTACCGCTAGATGGTGCCCATGAGTAACAAGTCACTGTGACAGTCACCACAAGCGAATCATCGTAGTTCACTTATCCCCATATAATGATAGTGCAACCTGGTAGTGGTAGAGTGAAGTCAGTGATGGATCTGTATTGCTGCTGGTTGCTTTCCTGTTAGTTAATGCCCCGAATTGCCATCTTTCTCTTGTACTTGCCTCAGTAGTTCAAGGCGATGTAGTCAACTGCAACCATAGATAACAAGTATTTGAAGTGAGTGTTAATTTTCAATTTTTACAAAAGACACATTTTAAATCTCCGAGATCGGGAGCTGATGACCTGTTCACAAATATTTGAATCGAATTTAGCCATGTACTCAGACAAAACTCTGAACCATGATTGTGCCAAATTGAGCCATTAACATGAATGTGGAAGCAAATCGATCAAAACAATTAACACGATGAACATTACCCATAACCTAGGCTAACAACTCCTTTCAAATTTATCGCAGGCAATAGAACCGCAATACAATACTGTATACAGTAGGTTATCTGCAACTATCAGGGCAAACATCCAATTTTGTTCAGTATGGCTCCAAAATGTGCGCAGAGGTTGGCCTATGTAAGCGGTGGCTAGACTAGAAATCTGCACAATGCAAATAAATATTGCACTGCACTACCGCACATTACTTCTAACATCATCGTCAAATCCTATCACTAGGCCTACAGTGTATAGATCATTTCGGTACACACTGTTACTTCTCTATAATCTGTATTGTTAACCATTGTTTTATGTCATGTGTCTTGTGGTATTGCCCACATCATTAGCCCAACAATCTAATAGTTACGGCATGGATTCCTAAATTCCCGAACTGCATTGTCACTTGTATTTTGCACAGGCCATGACTTTGAAACCATCATTAGTGGTGAAACGCTCGTTAAACCCACCCAGTGTCAAACTTTTTTGATATATGACGACACTGGTCAGAAAGCACGTCTCAGTTAATTCCATTCTGTTTTAACAGCAACAAGCTTCAGTGCAGAAATTAGGACTCTTAAAAATTTTGATTGGCTCCTGCACAGACCTCAATGTTGACTCCAGCTCCTGCTCCAGCCTAAAATACAAACTCCGGCAGAATCCACTCCGGCTCCGTGATCAACTCTGGTAGTTACTACCAAAGATGAGCAGACTGTGAAATTTTTCAGTCTGAGTCCAGCCCTGATCCGATAAAATTGAATCCAATCCAGTACTGATCGGCAAAAATTTTGAAAATCATCAGTCCGATCCAGTCCTGATCCGCCCACGTAAAATCACGCATTTTTATTTTGCTTCATGAGGCACAATCAATGCTGGAGCTATTTTGCCTTTAGCCAAATACGATTGGTTGAAGGCAAAATAGTTCCAGCAGTGCTTTCGCCTCATGAGGCAAAATTAGGCATACCATACGTCCCGTTTTAGCCGGGACCGTCCCGGTTTTAATGCTTTGTCCCGGCGTCCCGGTCAGTCAGCTAAAAAGTCCCGGTTACACATTCAGTCAGTCAGCATAGTCCTACACCTGGTACATCAGCTCTCGTTGAAAGAATTTGTCCCATCATAAATAACATGTGATCTGATAACAGAAGCAGAATGTGAAAGCACTTATCACCTGTAAATACAGTAGTCGTCGCTTATAGCTCACAGTTAATAAGCCCACCCAAGAATCGTCCGGTCCGAATTACTCCATCTATTTCTGTAATAAAAAAAAACGCTTTATAAATCCAAAACACTGCTTAATAATTCCAATTTGCGAATATATTTGCTTAAAATTGGGTGAATGTCAAACTCACACTTTTTTGTGTTGCTTTCGACGGTTTCGCATTTCACGTTTCTGACATATTGTAGCTCATCACTCAAATGTTTCGTCACAGATCTTTCATTTGTGGCGTAATCGATATGCAAGACAACATGGTGCAATGTAGAATTTATTTTCAAACTGGCAAAGAGATGTGCAGACTTAGCCTTTTTAAGAAACTTGAAATTTTAGAAAATTACGTAGCACTGCCAACTTGCAGCCAAGGTGCTGCCGCCGAACAACTCAACATATCTCGGGGCTGCCTACGAAATATCCTGTGCAAAGAAACAGCTCTTCGAAGTGAAGCATTATCGTTATTGTTAGAAGCTAGGGACCGGAAAAGGCAACACCATGGCAAGAGCCAGGAAGTGGAAGAAGCGTTTAGCACCTTTTAGCGATAGTACAGCTGGCCATGCTCATTTATGTCCATGAAAGTGGTGTAAATTTGTCCCCCGGTTAATAGGTCCACTCTTTATAAATAAGCCCAAAATTGTCTGGCCCCGAGGTGGGCTTAAAAGCGGGGACTACTGCATAATACTGACTTTTCCTACTGTGATTTTTGCGAGAAACAGAAAATCGAACAAAGGCCTCCTGAAGAAAGTATTGTCTACAAAAAACATGAATGGGAAAATGTGTAAATTTACAAATGTGTGAACATTGCTTTGTTTCGAAGTAAAATGCATTATTTTAGTTTTGCTTGGGGTCCTAACTATCGGAATTCAAAATAGCTACATACTCCAAATAAGGTATGAACCACATTTATCTGATATGGCTCGTTGTTCTGAAGCGTCCCGTTTTTCAAACACAAAAATATGGTATGCCTAGGCAAAATATACACAGTCTTTTGGGATTTCCAAAACTTAACCAGCCAGTGTTTATTTTGCCATCAGAGGCAAACGCACCGCTGGAGTTATTTTGCCATTTGAAGAATCCGATTTGTTGGATTGGCCAAGTAATAAGGACAGTACACTTGGATTAGCATGAGGTTCTTGTAACATGACCTAAAACCCTAAACCTAAAACCAAAACCAAACCCAAAACCTCAACCCAAACCTTAACCCAAAAGCTGAACCTAAACCTAATCCCTAAACCAAAACCCTAGATGTAAGCCCTAAACCGAAACTTAAACGTACACCCTAAACGTAAACCTTGAACCAGTGGTCTTCAACCTTAAGGACCCCCTTCATAAATTTTCCAGTCAGACATATGAAAAGCAGTTGCGTTTGCACAACAGAAAATCACACTGCCTATAAAATAACGAAATATATCACTATTCTTTTCAAAAATCAATTTTTTTGATTCATGCATATGGCAGCATCAGTGAGGGAGACCTGTACCATACACAAGTAACGCCACAGGGCGACTCATTGAAAACTAGAATAACTCCCAAGTTAGCTACCGCAGTCGTACATCTAATTTACAAACACAGCACATTCTTAGGTCACAGAGTTATTCGTGTGCTGCCGAACGCAACAGTAGCCTACTGTAAGGGCCATAATAAGCGCGGAGCTAGGGGGGTGCCAGGGGGGGCCACTGCCCCCCAAAAATTTTGCCTGGCCCCCCCGGTGGCCCCCCCAAAATTTTCCGCGTGACGTCATGTCACTGCATTGAAATCCTACACAGACCATTGACAGCTCCCCTTGTTGCAAAACTGGCCCCTCCAGTGGCCCCCCCAAATGAAAATGTCTGGCTCCGCCCCTGGCCATAATCACACTTAAAAACAATTTTGAATGAAAAAGAATGCTATCGTTTTAAGCCAGGAAACAGTGGCGAGGCCACAATTAGCCTGTTTAGATGTCACATTTCATCGCGGCCTAATTGTGGCTTTTGGTCGATTGTGGCTTTTATTTTCTGAGTCACGCTTAAGAGTGTGGCTTTCTTAAGCCATAGCCTGTTTACATGGCACATTTCATTGTGGCCTAATTGTGGCTTTTGGTCGATTGTGGCATTTATTTTCTGAGTCACGCTTAAGAGTGTGGATTTCTTAAAAAACGTGACACAGAAAATAGAACGCCACAATCGACCAAAAGTCACAATAAGGCCACAATGAAATGTGCCATGTAAACATGTTGACAGAAAATAGAAAGCCACAGTCGACCAAAAGCCACAATGAAATGTGCCATGTAAATAAGCTAAATGAGACCAAAGAAGAAGAGGCCATGGCCTCCCCGAAGACACACTTGCTCAGATTTTTGCTTGTGCTTTGTATCAATTTTCAACTGTTAGAAAATCAACCAGGCCAGAATTGGTTTCAGTCCTGATCCAGTCCTAGATCCGTGCTCATCTCTGGTCACTACCACCAGAGATGAGCACGGACAGGACTGGATCGGACTGGATCAGGACTGAAGCCAATTTTGGCCGGATCAGGACTGGATTGGACTGCAATTTTTTTGAAAATTAGCGGATCAGGACTGGATCGGACTGAGAAAATTTTGTTGTTTTAATGTGATTATTCTGAAAATATCAAAAATTTTAGTTGTGATCCGAATTCACAGGTTTGTAAAATGGTAGTGTATTTTGCCATCAAACGCAAAAACTCTGCTGGGACTATTCTGCAATTCGAACTGTATCCATCCTTTGTTCACATATAACGTTGAGTTCTAGTAGCAACGTAAACCTATTGAGTGGTTCGTGTCTATGCCTTCCAGAGATGAGCACGGATCAGGACTGGATCGGACTGGATCAGGACTGAAGCCAATTTTGGCCGGATCAGGACTGGATCGGATTGCAATTTTTTCAAAATTGGCGAAACAGGACAGGATCGGAATGAGAATTTTTTGTTGTTTTGATGTGATTATTCTGAAAATATCAAAAATTTTTGTTGTGATCCGATTTCACAGTTTTGCTAAATGGTAGTGTATATTTGCTATCAAATGCAAAAACTCTCCTGGGACTATTTTGCTATTCGAACTGTATCAATTTTTGTTCACATATAAGGTTGAGTTCTAGTAGCAACGTAAACATAATTGCGTGGTTAGGGCCTATGCCTGCTGCGTGATTGTTCGTTGACTCTGCTCTCACTATTTCCTTTGGGTTAGCTTGTAGAGATTATACCTTTGATAGGAGTGCTTTTAATGTACTTTTTCAAAAAGTTTAGGGTTGATGTTTAGGGTTCAACGTTGGGTTTATGTTTATGGGTCAGGTTTCGGGTTCAGGTTTTAAGTTCAACCATTAGGTTTAGGTTTTGAGTTTAGGTTTGAATTGTGGGTTTAGGTTGAAGTTGTGGGTTTAGGTTTTGGGTTTAGTTTTTGGATTTGGATTTTGGGTTTAGCTTTTGTGTTTAGGTTTTCTGTTTAGGTTTTGTGTTTATAGGTTTTGGTTTTAGGTTTAGGGATTTAGGTCATGTAACAAGGACCTTACGCTAATCCAAATGTACCATCGTTGTCACTTGACCAATCCAAGCAGTCGGATTCTCCTAATGGCAAAATAACTCCAGCAGTGCTTTTCCTTCTGAAGCCAAATAGACACTTTCTTGTTAAATTTTGGAAATACCAAAATGCTGTGTCTATTCTGTCTCATGAAGCAAAAGCACTGCTGGAACTGTTTTGCCTTCAACCAATCATATTTGGCTAAAGGCAAAATAGCTCCAGCAGTTCTTTTGTCTCATGAGGCAAAAGAAAAATGAATGAATTTACACTGGCGGATCAGGACTGGATCGGACTGTTGATTGTTAAAAATTTTACCGATCAGTACTGGATCGGATTCAATTTTATCGGATCAGGACTGGACTCGGAGTGAAACATTTCACAGTCCGCTCATCTCTGATGCCTGCTGTGCGATTGCTCGTTGTTTCTGCTCTCACCACTTCCTTTCGCTCAGCTTGTAGAGGTTGCCCGAGATGAGCACGGATCAGGACTGGATCGCACTGGATCAGGACTGAAGCCAATTTTGGCCGGATCAGGACTGGATCGGACTGCAATTTTATTTTTGAATTGGCGGATCAGGACTGGATCAGTCTGAGAAAATTTGTTGTTTCGATGCGATTATTCTAACCACATCAAAAATGTTACTTGCAATGTGATTTTACAGATTGGTTAAATGGTAATGTATATTTTGCCATCAAGAGTAAAAGCTCTGCTGGGACGATTTTGCTATGCATCCAACTTTGTCCAGACTCCGCATATAGCGTTGAGTTCGTATTACTAGTGTAGTAGTCCCGGTCTGATGAACCAATGTAGGGTAACCCGTTGTAGGAACCCAATGTGAGGTTTGGGGTGATGCCCAGCGTAGACGTTGCTTGCGAGGAATGACTGTCGTTGCATGCAGAGATGCTGGTTTCCCCAAACGCTACCAACGAGGCAGCCTAGTCGTTGTATGAGTACTGTTCTAACTCACGACTAAAACTGCCTGACATTTTAAGTTCCCAAGCCGAAGCAAGGCGTTTGGCTCTCACCACTTGATAGTTCGTTTCACAGATTTCCTGGTGCACAAATCTTTATTTACAAAAGGCATCTGATTAGCAGCAGCAGAAACAGCCAACGTTGTCCGTGCGCTAGCGATACACAACTCGACTCTCTCTGAAAGCGTGGTGTCCACGCCGATGGACAAAACCGAATAATGCGAATCGAGGTCATGAGCGGACACACGAAATCCCTTGACGCGAATGGCAAGTTGATACAAACCAGATCTCACGAACGGGATACAATAGCGAGTAGGAAACGGCAAGTCGTAATGCGAAAAGGCAAATCCACTATATAAGAATGCCCCCCACGGAAAAAATGGCATGGATAGTTTTGCGAGAACTGACATGCAAAAAAACACGGCATACGAGCAAACACAAAACAACAGACACAGAAAACGGCAAAAACAGTACGATAAGTGAAGCGAAAAGTGTATGCAGCAGTTGAAGGCTCAAAAACAACCAGGGGTGAGCGTCCACAAAAAAAACAAGGGGGGTGCAGGATGCAGGGCAGTTTTGGTGTGCAGTTGCGTAAACGAGGAAAAGTGTCAAGCTGCCGAAATTCGTTGGGTTCGGGAATGGTCATTCCGAAGAGGAACTGTGAGGCAAAAAGGGAAAAACAGAGGCAAGACGTGTAGGTTTCACAGGAAAGTGCAGGAAGTGTTGTTGAGAGAGCGGTAGTGATGACGTTGAAACGGGCTGAAGTAACGAGGGAGGAGCGTGACTTCCCTGTGTAGGTGAGAAAACGTAGAGTTGTTTCAGGTAGGCGCCATCCACTGGTTGTGGGAAACCTGAAAAGTGTGTTCGCTGACTTTGAGATCTTCCAAGGAAAAAGCTGTGCTTTCGACGCTGTCGAACGAGTGAGTCAATTAAAGGACATTGGAAGTGGTCGCATGGGCTCAGACTATGTTGCAGCGAAAAAGATGCTGAGAGGGTAGTTCTACTTGAATGTTGAACGCTGAAATCAATGCAGTAAGGTGTCCTCGGGCTGAAATCGGGCCAAGAAAAACGACAAGCTCAGCGCACAGCTGGACGAGCACTCGCCCGCGAGAGGGCTCGTGGTAAGAACGTAGTCAAAGTGTTAGTGTCTGTGCCTGCTGTACGTGTGTTCAGTAGTTCTGGTCTCACCCTTTGCTCTGGCTTAGCTGGTAAAGACCACACCTTTGATGGGAGAGCTTGTTATGTAGGCTACTTTTCAAAAAGATTCAGGTTTAGGTTTAGGGTTAATGATTAGGGTTAGGGTTTTGGGTTTAGTTTTAGGGTTTAGTTGTAGGGTTTTGTTTTAGGGATTTGTTTTAGGTTTTATCTTTGGCGTTTGAGTTTTGAGTTTAAGTAATGGGTTTACGTTTTGCGTTTAAGTTATAGGTTTAGCTTTTGAGTTAAGATTTTGGGTCCAGATTCAATGTTTTAGGCCAGAGCTGGGTAACCTAACTACTACCACGGGCTGCAAGAATTGTGCATTATCGCTGGCGGGCCACAAAATCAATTAAATTTATCCTAAATTCCTATCTTTATCTAACTATGAGGAAGAGTGACTTCTCTTGACTTACTCTCTAAGTACCTGCTTGTCATGGAACTTCGTTTTGGCAAGATTTTGTACTCTAACTTGGTAATAAAAATTCTGATGCGGGCCATATCAAATGTTCATGCGGGCTGCATTTGGCCTGCGGATCACAGGTTCCTCATCCCTGTTTTAGGTCGTGTCCATGTGACATAGACCAGCATGCACTAATCCAAGTGCATAATCCTTGTCACTTGACCAATTCTACCAATTGGGTTCGCCTAATGGCAAAATAACTCCAGCAGTGCTTTTGCCTCTGATGGCGAAATAAACACTGCCTTATTAAATTTTTGGAAATCCAAAAGGTTGTGTCTCATTTGCCTCAGGAGGTTGTGTCTATTTTGCCTCGTGAGGCTATTTTGCCTCGTGAGGCTATTTTGCCTCATGAGGCAAAATAAAATACATGGTTTTACATGGGCGGATCAGGAATGGATCGGAATCAACTTTTGCGGATAAGGATTGGACTCGGACTGAACAATTTCACAGCTCGCTCATCTCTGGAGGTTGCACGTTTGATAGGAGTGTTTTTAATGCACTTTATCAAAAAGTTCAGGGTGTGGGGTTTACGTTTAGGGTGTATGTTTAAGTTTCGGTTGACGGTTTGCCTTTAGGGTTTCGGTTTTCGGATTAGGTTTCGTGTTTAGGTTTTAGGTTGGTTCAACTTTCAGGCTCAACTTCGGTTTAAATTTTAGGTTTGAATGTTGGGTTTAGGTTTTGGGTTCAACTTTTAGATTCAACTTTTGGGTTTGAAGTTTGGCTTTAGGCAAAATATAAGACAAAATAGACCACAGCCTTTTGGCACTTCCAAATTTCAACAAGGCAGTGTCTGTTTTGCCATCAGAGGCAGAGGACTGCTGAAGTTATTTTGCCATTAGGCAACCCCAATTGGTTGAATTGCTCACATCACAAGGACAATATATTTTGATGAGCATATGCTTTGTGTCTTTTGAACAGAAACCTTAAATTAACCTAACCCTAAACCAAGACTTAAACGTAAAACCTAAAATCCAAAGTTTAAACCCTATGGTGGATTTGCCTTTTCGCATTATGACTTGCCGTTTCCTACTCGCTATTGCATCCCATACGTGAAATCTGGTTTGTATCAACTTGTCATTTGCGTTAAGGGATTTCGTGTATGCGTGCTCCACTGTGTCCGCGTTCCTCTGCGTCCGCGCAAATGACCTCGATTTTGCATTTTGCATTGGAACTTATCGGCGTGGACACCACGCTTCGAGAGAGTCGAGTTGTGTATCGCTAGCGCATGGACCACGTTGGCAGTTTCTGCTGTCGGGCCATCGTGGAGCTTTTCTGCTGCTGCTAATCAGAAGCCTTTTGTAAATAAAGATTTGTGCACCAGGAAATCTGTGAAATGAACTATCAAGTGGTGAGAGCCAAACGCCTTGCTTCGGCTTGGGAACTTAAAATGTCAGGCAGTTTTTGTCGGGAGTTAGAACAGTACTCATGCAACGACTGGGCTGCCTCGTTCAGTTTGGTAGCATTTGGGGAAATCAGCATCTCTGCATGCAATGACAGGATTCCTCGCAAGCAACTGTCTACGCTGGGCAACACCCCAAACCTCAACATAGGTTCCCAAACCAAGGAAACCCTACATTGGTTCATCAGACCGGGACTACTACATTGGTTCCCAGACCAAAACTCTCGATTGCATCATCCGACCGGGACTTCTGCATTAGTTCTGACTGGAAAAGCTACTTTGCTTCCTACATTTTTCTTTGCTCTTCACAAGCAAGATTCCGCAAGTGGAAGTTTCAAGCAGCAATTTGCTTTAAACCTGCATCCAGTTTCCGTGGTGCACTTCGCTTTGATCGATGCTAACTGAAGAATATCATCTATCTCGTGTGGTTTCGGACTACTTGGCTTTTGTTTGCCACGCATTTGGATTCATGTACTTCGGTGATCTTTGGAACTTTCTGGATCTATCGCACCGTTTCTACAAGTTTCAACTTTTGCTGACGGAGCTACTGCAATGTTCGATTGCTCGCCGAGGACCAAGTAAAACTGTTTCACTTATTTAAAATTGAACAAAAAATTTCTCCGCTGGCATTTTTGCCGTTATCAAGCCACGCCGTGCGATGACATCGCATTCAAGCTGTTTACGAACTTGCAAACGTTTTATGCCACAACGCGGCACAATTTTGCATCTGTAACCTTTACTTGCTGCTTTTTGCTGTCATCTGCCTGCACTTGGCAGTTCTTACTCAGACAGTCGCTGACCGAAATTGTGGATTTGCAACTTTTTGCTAATTTTCTATTGCCTTTTGTGTTGTGCTGATTTGTTTGTTTGATCGTTGTTTTTTTACTTGATTGCTGTTGTTGACTTCATTAACTGCCACTATTTGCCTGAGTTTGTTACTAACCTGTTTTTCTTATCTCGTTCCTAGTGCTGTCGCATAGCTCAGGTACTTTTTGCAAGACACACTTCATTTTGTACACGTTTCCTGTCAGGTTGCTAAGCATTGCCGCATATCGTAAATTCTGATTCGAGTAACCGATTTATTTTCCTGTTAACCTCAGCAGTTTTCGCTTGGAGTTTCTAATCCCCATTTGTTTATTCACGGTAACTACGTAAACAAGCACACTGTCACGATCCGTTGTGCAGACTACCTTTTCAAAAGGTTGCGAGTCACAGCCTGTTTCACTTCACGACACCACAGGCCGCTTACGCTCGGGCAAGTGTTATTTCCGATCGTTTCCGCACTTTTCATTTTCTTCCAGCGCTCGTAATTCCATCGCTATGTCCACTGCACCACAGCAAGACTTTCTCACTAGTACACAACCGCAACCAGTGGTTTCCGACGTACTTATTTCGGACTTTAGTCAGCTCTCCTCTGAGACTCTCACTCCCTCCAGCGATCCCTCTGTGTCCACTCATGACCAGCCTCTTGCTTCGCCTGCAATTTGCAGTAGTGGTAGCCCCACGCCTCTGCCTACTGGATCTGGCACCGCTACGTCCGAAGTGCCCCATTTTTCAGGCCACACTTTGCCTCCAAGTGCATACGGCATTGCTTCAGGGCATTCGACTACTCATGTTTCTCCAGTCAACTTGGCTGGTGTGTTGCCACTGCTTCTCTTTCACCGAAATCAATTTTTCCTGAGCCGTCTAGGACCCTGTCTGCGAGTTGTCCACAACGTGTAACTATTCCTGGTGTTGGAGAATTTAGGTCTGAGCAATTACAGGCCATTTCTGCGTGGTTGCAACAACCCTCACCTGCCTCCAATCAAGGGCCCAACGTGCGCCAGCTGGTCACAGCACCGCTGTCCACTATTTCAGACCTACCTGGCCCATCTCAGCATTGCCAGGACCCTGCTCCTTCTACAGGATGTGGCATTTACAACTTATCTAATTCCATGCCGTTAAAACTCAACAGTCCTGATGAACACCAACTGCCGATGTGGTTCGCAAATACCGAAATAGTTTTTCGAGATGCTGGTGTTGCTAACGAACGTGTCATGTTCAATTTG